>MDSX01074532.1_pt1 | contig 13555 bp, 11 predicted proteins | sample 811141 | NCBI WGS metagenome assembly MDSX01 (sample SAMN05326642, study PRJNA326480) | marine metagenome | isolation source: seawater | place: Atlantic Ocean: South East | collected 2010
CGCGCATGGCGTCGCTCGAGCGTCGCGATGTGACGTCGCGCGCGGTGCGCGGTCGCCGTCAGACGCGCGCGCGGCGCGACGGCGGCGACGATGCCGGCGCGCGCGCGCGGGGCGACGCTCGCGTACGACGTCCCGAGGCTTCGCCTGGACGCCGCGACGCGCGCGGAGGTGGACGCGCTCCTGCGACGACGCGCGCCGTTGATTTTGGTGGATGACGACGCGCGCGCGCGCGTGCCGCGGTGGACGACGGAGACGCTCGCGCGCGCGGCGAGTCGCGACGCCGTCCCGCTCGAGCGCACGGGCGCGAACGAACGCGCGTGCGTCTTGACGGAGTATCTCAAGTTTGAAGACGAAGAGACGCGCGGGATGTACATGCGAAACTTGCACCTGTCGCGGTACTTTCCGAAGCTCGCCGAGGAGATTCGGTTGCCGGAGGATTTGTTCGGCGAGAACGCGCTGGCGGACGAGACGAAAACGCCGAACGCGCCCGCCGTCTGGCGGAATTGGTTCGAGCTGTTCGTGTGTCACGCGAAGCACTGCGCCGGGTTTCCTTTTTTACATCGCGATTCGTGCTGCGTGCACGCGGCGTCGTATCAAATTCTCGGTCGCAAGCGCTTCACGCTGTTCGCGCCGAGCGAAGGTCCGCGACTGTACCAATCCGGCGGCACTGGGAATCGTTCGATGATCGAAGACATCGACGCCCCGGACGTCTTCGAGCGATATCCAGAGTTTCGACGCGCCCGCCGCTTAACGGTGGACGTCTCGGAGGGGGAAATATTAGTCGTGCCGTCGATGTGGTGGCACACCGCTTCGCCGCTCCCGTGCGAAGCCTCGGACGACGTCTGCGTCAGCGTCGCCGCGTCCTTCGTCGATGATTCCGTGTACGAAAACTTCTTAGACGCGCACGCGGAGTTTCAGGCGATGCAAAGCCTCGTCGCCGCCGGCGCGGCGAAGATGTTGTAGTCGTAACGTACGAAAAGTTCTCAGACTGCGACGCCGCGATGCGAAGCGCGTCCGGCGCCGCCGCCTCGACGGCGTCGTCACCGCGCGCGCGCGATCCTCGCGCGCGCCGCGCCGCGCCGCGCGTCGCCGTCACCGCGCGCGCGGTGACGCGAGCGGACGCACCGCGCGCGCCGTCGCCCGCGCCCGAGAACGCGGACCAGAACACGCTGCTCGCGACCGCCGCGGTCGTCGGCGTCGCGAGCGGACTCGCGGTGTCCGCGTTCGCGGCGACGGAGAAGGCGATCAACGTGGTGGCGAGCGCGAGCTGCGCGAGCGTCGGGTGCGACGGCGCGGCGGCGTTCGGCGCGCTGGATCCGGGAGGAGAACTGGGGAACGCGCTGGGCACGGTCGCGGTGCCAGCGCTCGGAGGATTGTGCGTGAGTGCGCTTCGAGCGCTCGCGGGGGGGTTCGCGGGAGAACCGGAGCGAGGATGGATGTTTGGGAAGGCGAGCGCGAACGCGGGGAGCGCGAGCACGGACGATTACGCGGGGATCGATTTGAATGAGTTCGATGAGAACGAGGACGTCAGGGTCGGCGTTAAGGTGCTCGCGAAGACCGCGGCGGCGGCGATCACACTCGGGACGGGATGTTCGCTCGGGCCAGAAGGGCCAAGCGTGGAGATTGGCGCGGCGGTGGCGGATCGAGTGGGCGCGGCGTTTCCATCCGTGGCGCCGAATAGATTGGGATTATTAGCCGCGGGGGCCGCCGCGGGGTTTAGCGCGGGTTTCGGCGCGCCGATTTCCGGGTTGTTCTTCGGGTTTGAGTCAATTCTCGTGCCCGGGTCGAAAGCTGGTGGTGATGGCGACACCAAAGCTGGCGCGGTGACGACGGAGATGGTCATCTTGGCGAGTGTCTTGGCGACAGTGGCGAGTAAAGCCGTCCTCGGCGCGCTGCCTTCCGTGGACGTGCCGCCGTTTGAAATTTCGGACTTTGTCGAGCTTCCTTTGTACCTGCCGCTCGGGTTCGCGTGTGGAGTCACCGCCGCTGCTCTGAGAAAGATGAATGTCGTTTTTGACGATTTCGCGGAGAATTTCGTCGCCGTAGAACGCGAAAAAGGCGGGTTGGGCATTTCTAGAATATGGCACGCCCCGATAGGGGGATTTCTGCTCGGCTGCCTGGCGTTGAAGTTTCCTCAGGTGACGTACCAAGGTTTCGATAACGTCAACGCGCTGCTTGTGCAAAACGATGCCGGCGCTGGTTGGGCCGCGGCGACGTATACTCCATTGGTTCTCGGCGAGTTCGTGCTCGCGAAACTGCTCGCGACGGCGATTTGTCGAGGTTCAGGGTTGGTCGGTGGCGTATATGCACCTTCTCTATTTTTAGGCGCCGCTTTGGGTACGGCTTTCGGTGGCGCACTGGAATCGACGTATTTCCCACCTATGTTTGTCGCGCCGCCGCAAGCATACGCGCTCGTCGCCATGGCCGGCGTTCTCGGGGGCGTTTGTCGCGTCCCTCTCACAGCCATATTGCTTTTGTTCGAGCTCACAGGTGATTATAGAATAATTTTGCCGCTGATGGGTACCGTCACGGTCGCAACCTCCATCGTGAATTCAGTGGAGACGAGCGCGGTGCCTTTCAGCACGAGCGACATCGAGACGCGCGGCGTGGCGGCTCTCGCTAGCTCGCTCGTGGCCCGTCCGCGTGATCTCATGAGGAGCGATATCGTCATCATCCGTGAGGAGACTACGATTGAAGCGGCTTCGATGACTCTTTTGAGGGTATCTGATTCCGAAAATCCGCCGCCGTGCGCGTTCGTCGTCGCCGACGGCGTGTTCGTCGGCGTCGTCACTCCGAGTAGCATCGCGGATGCCATTGTGCAGCGCGGATTTGATACGCGTGCGCGCGTCGCTGAAGCATTGATCGACGTGAAGGTCATAGAGCCCGACGTCAAGTTACGAGACGTCGACTTCGCCGATGACGGCGCATTCGCCGTCGTTGTCGACTCGTCCAATCAGCCCTTGGGCGTGGTCGAGACTAGCGCGGCGTTGAAGCAAATGAGTCGCGAGCGTCTTCGTTCTGCCTTGTCTGGCGAATTGTAATTACATTATTTCTAGTCAACTCGCGAAATTGTCGCCATTTCGTTCATTACCTGGCCGTTCTCGACCCATGATAACTTCAGACGGAGCGCTATCGGCTTGCCTTCGTGTCCCGCCGCCGCCGAGACGAGCATGTTTTGCGTCACCGGCGCGCTCGATGATATCGTCGACCCACTCGCCGCTTGCATGCTAAGAGTCATGGTTTTAGGAGCCGCTGCTTGTAGAGAAAAGTTTTCGATATCAGCTGGACCCGCGTTAACGTAGCGAGCGCTCACGAGCGTCTTGCTTTGGTCGAGCTGATTCGGCTTTGACGCCGACAAGAAGATTGACAAAGAACCTTTCGCGTACGCCGGTTGCGGTGCTGTCGGAGGCGTGGGGGCCGTAGGCGCACCCAGCGCATCGATCAAGGATCCGGTAGAGGACGAAGAAACCACCGGGACATCGTCTGCCATTAGATCCATCAAGCCCGCGACGGCAGCCGGATGGGCCGCGTCCATGTTAGCAAACGGATCCGTCGTGGGCACTGGCGAAGACGACGACATCAGATCGCCGAGAACATCAACACGTGCCGAAGTAATAGTATGTGACACCGATGCCGAGCTCATATCGGTGCTACCGAAAAGATCAGCCAACGCGTCCGGCGCCGACGCCTTCGGTGGCGCGCTCGCCGGTATCGCTACGTCGGCTAGCATGTCACCGAGTAAATCCATCGCCTGACTTTGTTTTGCAGGCGTCACCGGCGCCGACGTCGGCGCATCTGCCGAACTAGGGCTGAGTAAATCGTTCAACAAGTCGGCGCCGCTAGTTTGCGCCTGCGACGAGTCACCTTCATCGAAATTCAACAAGTCGCCAAAGCTTCTCGCCGGTCGAGCCGCGTCCGCAGCCTTTTTCTGAGCTAGAGTTTCCATGGTATCCGCAGCGACGAATTTCGGTGCCTCGGGAGGTGGCATGTGCTCGAAGAGCATATCCCGGAGATCTGGCATCTTTTCAAACATCGATTTGTACTCGTGCGCGCGCTTTTGCGTTTCGAGCTCGAGTGTTGTCTCATACTTGGCCAAGACGGGTATGATGACGGCTTGTTCGCTCGGTTCGCGCACCGCAATCTTGGCAAGCGCCGTCATGACTAACGGTCTCAACATCAGGTACTTTTCCTCGCTCAGAATCGCGATCATAAGCTTTGTGACATCGTTATGCTTCACCTTGGTCAATACTTCGTCCTCGACGGACGGCGCGTGCACCATCGCGTCTGAGTATTCCCCGCACACCCACACCGCGACTGCGCACAAACGCACGGGAGCATAATCGTCGCACGCCGCGCGATACAATGAACGCGCAGCGTAGCCGTGAAGCTGAGGCGTCCGCGCGACGAGCCCCATGAAATCGTTGCACTCGAGCTCGTCAATGTACTGCCCAGCGCGAATGAGGAGGGCGATGAACGTGTCAATGTACCACTGCTTACTCGGCGAAAACTTCAATGCCAAGGAGGATATTTTCTTTGCCAACTCACACTTGAACTCCTCATCGCACACCTCCAAGTACTCGAGCAACTCATGTGACAGCGTGGTGACGTTCTTGGCGTTCACCAAGCCGTACACTAATTGCAGCGCGCTTCGCCGAATGGTGATGTCCGCGTCTTTCACGCAATTCACGATGATAGCGCGGTGACGTTGGATGGCTTGCATGTCCACCTCGACAACTTTCGCGAGCGTATTCAGCGCGACGTAACGTATGTTGTTATCCTTGTTCTGTAAAAACCTGCCCAGAATGTTCACCGCCAGCACGCGCAAACCACCCACGGCCTCGATGGCGATGATGGTCTCGACAGCCTCGTACAGAATAGCGTTCCCGGCATTCTTCGCGCCATCCGTGTTCGACGCGATCTGCGCCAATATGTCGCTCATCGCATCGCTCGCGTCCGCGTCGCCTCGACCGAGCACGCGAAGCAATCGTAAAATCGCCACTTGCAAAAACGGATCCGCGTGACCGGCGATGTCGTGCTCAACACTCTTCCCCGCGTAAATCAACGACTTCAAAACCTTGCACAACTGCGGCACCTGCGCTCGCATTCTCTGCCGCACGTCGTCATCGTCTTCACACATCTCCGTCGCCAGCGTACACGCCGCCAGCAGCACCCCGTGATGCCTATCGCTCAACAACTTTTCCGCCGCCGGCACGAACCCCTCCGTCAACTCTGGCACTTTTTTAATCACCCTCGTCGCCGTCAGCGCCGCCTTCTTCCTCACGTACGAATTCCCGTGTCCCATCAACTGCTCAACCTCCCCCGCCACGTCCCTCGCCATCTCCGCGCTGCATATGCTCCCCAACATGCACAACCCGAGTCCCACCACGTAGTGATTCTTATGACTCAAGTCGTTCTTCACGCTATTCGTCACCAGCATCGTCACCTCCTGGTCCTCGTCCAGCAGCAGCATCAGCCCCAGGTACCCGATCCGTTTCTCCGGGAACCCGTTCCTCGCCGTCAATCGCACGCACTCCATCTGCCCGAAGTGCGTCGCGTGTCCGAGCATGTGCATGAACATCAGCTTCGCGACGTTTCTCGGGACGAATCGCGCCTCGTCGGGGTTCCTGAACGACTCCCGAATCGCGCTCGACTCGCGCGCGATCACCGCGCGCTCCTCCGCCGCGGTCTTGCACTCGCGCACCTTGCGGATGAGGTCCCGCAGGCGCAGCGTCGACATGATTCGCGCGCCGAGCGGACCCGGGCGTCACACTCTGCCGCGCCGCGTCGCGATTCGCGCGAGCGATGCGCGCGCACGGCGTCGTGCTCGCGCTCGAGCGCGACGCGCCGTTCGGAGACGCGCTCCTGCGCGACGGCGACGCGTCGAGATACGACCTGGAGTGCGGCATGGCGCCGCTCGCGCACCACGCGCTGCGCGCGATCGCGTCGATGCGGCGACATCGCTGCGAGAAAATCACCGTCGTGTGCGCGGGAGACGCGCACGCGAGCGTCGCGCGCGAGCGAATCGAGCGATGGCGGGGAGAACCGTCGAGCGCGCTGCGAGAGGCGCCGACGATCGACGTGGTGGCGGCGGACGAGGGGACGGACACGGCGCGCGCGCTGGCGGCGTGCGAACGGTTCGCGGACGAGACGACGACGACGCTGCTGGTCGTGCAGGGAGACGTCGTGACGGATGTCGCGCTGGATGATGTGCTGAGCACACATTTGGTGAACGCGGCGACGGCGACGTGCGCGCTGGCGAAGAAACGGGCGTGGGCGGAGGTTGAGACGAAGGCGGGGCGAGCGCCGAAGGGGATGCGATACGTCGGGTTGAACGCGGATGAGACGCGCGTGGTTTTTCTCGCGGGAGGCGAACACGACGAGGCGAAGAAACGGTTGAAGTTGCAGAGGTCGGCGCTGAACGCGACGGCGGAGATGGTGATCAGGACGGATGTGATCGACGTGGGGATTTACGCTTTGGAGGCGCGAGAGACGTTCGCGGCGCTGCGAGAGAAGACGCATTTGAAGAGCTTACGGTTCGACTTGGTGCCGCACTTCGCCGCCGAGCAGTTTCGCGGCACCACCGCGGGCGGGGTGGCGGCGTACATGGTGAAGCCGGACAAGTATTGCGTCGCCGTGGATACGGCGAAGCCGGCGCTTCTCGAGGCGTCGCGAGAAATCGCCGCCGAGTTCCATCACTTGCTCGAACGACCTCTGAGCAAGTACGACAACGTCGTCGACCCATCAACGGTGATCGGGGCCAAGAGTACGATCGGACCGGGATGTGCGGTGGCTGGTCAGTGCACGTTCAAGGACAAATGTTCGGTGAAGAAATCCGTCGTCGCCGCGGATTGCGTGTTTGGGTCGGGCGTTAAAATTTCCAACTCTCTCATTCTTAGAGGCGCCGTCGTGCACGATGGCGCACAGATTCAAGGCTGTATCGTCGGTCCCGGCGCCGTCATCGGCGCGCGTGTCACGGCAAAGGATAGCATCATCGGCGCCGCGTACGAAGTCGAAGAAGACGCCGACTTGGACGCCGAGACCGTGGTGGTCCAGAACAAGTAGCTAGCGTGCAATTAATATGGTACAACACGATTATTTCAAGACGCGACGCAATTCATCGGTTTTAAACCCTCGACTCCGCCGACGCGCGCCGTGTGACTAGGCTAAAGACTACGCTACGCTAAAACTCTCAAGCCGCGAGCGCCGACAACGTCGGCGACACCGCGACGATTTCGTACGCGCACGCCCGCTCCTGCGACTCGTCCATGTACCCCGTCAAACTCAACGCGCTCCACAACTTCCTACGATTCTCGTGCGCCACCTTCACCACGAACGTCCCCGCGAACGCCTCCCCCGCGCCCGCGCGCTCGCCGCCGACGAATTCCACCTCGAACCCGCCGTCGATCGCCCCGTGCGCCCGTCGCACCGCCGCGCGCACCATCGACTCCAAGCCCGCGCGCGACCACTTCCACGTCGCGTCTCGCGTGATCCTGCGCGTCGTTCGCGCGCGCGTCGTCGTCGTCAGTCTTCCAGTCTTCGTCCTCCCGCGCGCCTCGCGAGCGCCGACGCGTCCGTTCGCCGTCGCGCGCGCGCCTCGCCTCGCCTCGCCTCGCCGACGCACAGTCGTATCCTCACGTACGCCCACCGCGCGCGCGGGAGCTCGAACGTGCGCTGCGCGACGTCGCTATCCATCGCGCGCGCTCGCGTGACGCCGCACTCCATGCCGACGCCCGCGCTCGCGCGCCTCGCGCTCGCGCGCCCGCGCGCGGACGTCCGCGCGGAGCGCGCGCGCGCGCGCGCCAACGTCAACGCCGACCTCGCGGACGTCGAGCGCGACGCGCGGAACGCCGGGCGCGCGCTCGTGCGCGTCTCGCGCGCGTTCGCCGTCGACCTCGGCGACGCCGCGCGCGACGGCGCGCGCACCGCGCGCGAGTACGTCGCGCTGCCGGCGACGGAGTACAATCTCATCGACCCGGAGAACGTGTCGCGCGCGAGCGACGACGCGAACGGGTTCGTCGTGAGCGCGGGGAGGCAAAAGCTGCTGTTTCTGGACGTCGAGCCGCGCGGGACGGTGCGCGTCGACGCGAGCGAGGAGGGATGCGTGCAGTCGCTCGTGGACGCGGTGATCGTGAATCGTAACCCGGACGACGCGAAGGCGACGAAAATAATCGACGCGATCAACGCGAGCCTGAAGGACCTGCGGTTGAGGAACGAGGTGACGGCGACGCGCTGCGAGGACACGGGGCGGGCGAGCATACGATGCCAAATCGACGTGTGGGGGGACTTTCGAGAGGGCGTGTTCGCGCGCGCGGGAACGCGGTTGAACACGATCTTAGGATGGAGCTTGGGGGCGGTGATGCCGTGGTTTTTGACGCAGCTCGCGGCGGATTACGCGAGATGGGCGCGCGACGAGCCGCGGACGACGGCGGAGAACGCGTCCCTGGCGAGCGTGGCGGGGAAAATCATCGCGGGGAGTCGAGGGAAGCTTCCCGAGGGCGTGCGCGAGTGCGAGTGCGTTGAAATAGTGCGATAAATATTGATTGATTTACATATTACCTACAGCTCGTCGCGCGCGGTTGGACACGACCCGCTCGCCGCGTCGCACGTCTCCTCCTCCGCGAACGCCGCCGCGGTGTCGAACTCCAATCCATTCAGCACAAACCACGTGTTCGCGTCGTATTCGTCCCCGACCACTATTTTCCCATCCATCGTCACCGTCAACGAGCGCTCCGCGCCCTTCATCGTCACCTTCCACGGTTCGTCTCGCGTCGGTCGCGCCTCCGCCGGCAGCGGCGTCGCCAGCGCGTCGCTCCCCGCCTCCGTCGTCGCCGTGTTCGAGAACCATCCCCTGAACCGCGCCCGTCCGCCCGCGTCGACGTAATAACTCGGTCGATCGTACGATTTCACCGTCTCGAACGCGTCCTCGTCCAGCGCGAGCTCGCGCCAGCGCGACGCCGCGGCCGATGGCGCCGATGGCTCGACCGACGCCTCCGCCGCGGCGCGTCCGCGCGTCGCCGCGCCGAGCGCGAGCGTCACCGCGATCGCGACGCGCGTCGACCACCCCGCGCGCGCGCGCGCGCGTCGCGACATCGATCTCCGAGCGCGCGCGTGTGCCGACGCGGCGACGCGCGATGATGATATGATGGCGTTCGCGCGCGTATTATATGAACGACCCCCGTTTCGCTTGAGTCGCGAACCGTCGCAGCGAATCCGACGGATGGTCGTCCCGCGACGACGCGCGCGACACAACACGACGACGCCATGAACGCGATCACGCAAACCATCGCCAGCTCGGCCGTCCGCGTCAACGCGACGTCCGCGAACGCCAAGCGCGTCAACCGGTGCGTCGGCGACGCGAACGCGACGACGAACGCGCGATGACGCGCGCGACGCGACGACGCGAGCGATCGCGCGATCGCGCGCGCGCGCGCGGAGATGGACGCGCGCGCGCGAGTTCTGGGCGTGGAAACGCGCGCGCGCGTGGATGAATTTGCGTCGCGTCGAACGACGCGCGCGAAGGCGAGGGAGACGGGATCGGAGACGGCGCGGGCGTCGAACGTCGATGGGGGCGCGGTGAAGCCCTATCCACTGGATAAACCGACGCGCGCGGCGGTTCGCGCGGCGAACGGGGCGTTCGTGGACGAAGGTTCGGGCGAGGATGGGTGATTCATCGCGGGCGAGGGATAGCGCGCGAGCGAGCGCGGACGTGGGATGAGGACTGACGTGATGACGCGGGTGATTTTCGAAACGCAGCGCGACGCGACTCTCCGCGACGCGCGCCGTCGCCGGCGTCCCGGTGAAGAGGTGCGCGGAGGCGATTTTCGCGAACGCGCGCGGTGTCGTCGTCTTTCGTGTGCGAAGTGGGATAACGCCTGAACGCAGACTGACGTTTGATTGTTTTTTCGTACGACGCAGCGCCCGTGTCGCGCCGCGCAAGTCCGTCCGCGGCGGCGCCGCCGTGACCAAGGCTTCCATGGTTGAGGTTGCGCAAATCGCCAACCAGGGTGCGGAGATTGCGTCTATCGCCACGACGTGCTTCATCATCACCCTCATCGGTCTCGCCTTCGGTTTTGTGCTCCTTCGCGTCGAGGACTCCGTCGTGAACGGCGAATAAACGCTCGTCGATCGGTTTTGACCACGGCGGCGTTCGGAGGGCGATTTGTTTGATTTTTGCTCAGCGAGTAGCGACGTCGCGCGCCACGCGTGCGGCGACACATAGAAGCGATAAATATTACATCACACGATGTGCGTAACCACCGCGTTTTCCACGCACCAGCGCCCGCGTCCGTCGCCGAGCCGTTCGCCGACTCTCGCGCGTCTCGTCTCGCGCGAGGCGCGAGGCACACGCCGCGTCCGCACTTCAGAGCGTGAGATGGAGTCCGTGTGGTGCCACGACTGCGCTCGGCGCGTGCACGTCGCCGCCGCGGCGCTGGATCAGGGCTCGCGAGACGCCAAGTGCCCGTCCTGCGACGGCATCTTTCTCGAGCGCGCCGAGTCGTCGTCCGCTGCCGCGCCCGCGCGCGGTCAAAGGACGGGCATCTCCGTCGTCTTCGGTCCCGCGTTCGTCGCGCACGGCGACGGCGCGTTCGGCGACTTTGACTTCACGCAGTTGGACACGCGAAACTTCGACGCGCCGTGCGACGCGCGCGCGGTGGAGGCGCTTCCGGAGCGCGCGTGGGACGGCGGCGACGAGAAGACGTGCTCGGTGTGCCTCAGCGAGTTCGCGCGCGGCGATCGCGTGAAAACGATACCGAAGTGCTCGCATGAGTTTCATTTGAATTGTTTGACGGAGTGGTTGAAACTGGTGCGTGCGCGACGACGCGCGAGGATGAACGGACGGCGCGGACTGACGACGAATATAGCGCGATACGTGTCCGGTGTGCAGATGCAAGGTGTGCGACGATGGCGTGGCGACGACGACGACGGCGTGAGCGCGCGCGGGAGTACAAACATAGCGATATAGATAGTCACCGCTTCGTGACTTTGCGAGCGAAATGCAATGCGATTTAGACGAGCGCCGCGCGATATGATTTCGACGACTCCGTTCGATTACAACCGCTTCTCAAACGACGGTATCGCCGCCTGAGAAGCCAATATATCCACTAAGTAGAACTCGCTAAGATTGATCATTCACGCCCTGCGCTTACTTGCCTTCCTTGGCGGCTTGGAGCTTGAGCACTTTCTGTTTCGAGGAAAATCGCGTTCGTCGCGTGGGTTAGTCACCGCGCTCGTCGTCGTCGCTTCACATCGCCTTTACACGCGCACAAACCGCTCGCAATGCGACGCACCTTGACAATCTTTTGCTCCTCGACGAGGAACGCGCGCACGATGCGCTCACGAACCGCGCCAGCGGACAAGACGCCGCCGTACGCGCGCGTCACGCTCTTCTTGTTCTTGGACATGTGCTTGCGGCTATACTTTTGCGTCGCCACGCGCGGAACCTATCGATCGCGGACCATCAACGCGCGTCAACGTCAGTCAAAATGCTCTTCACCGCACGCGTCCTCCCTCGCGCGCGTTTGCGTCGCGCGCGCGTCGCGTCGACGACATCGATCGCGACGAAAGCCCTAGCGCGTCGACACCGATCGACATCGCCGCGCCCTCGCGCGCCTCTTCGCGCGCTCCCGCGCCCGCGCCCGCGAATCGACGACGAGTAATTATCCACACGCACCCCGTGAATGCGACCGGCATCACCAGCCGGCGTTTGCGCGCCCTTGGTCGTCTTCTTGACGTAGGCGATGCCCAAAGACCCGCCGGGCAATCGCTTCTTGACGATCTTGTTCGAGCGCGTGTTGTACGCGTGGCGTCGCTTGTACGTGATACGGGGCGCCATGTTTGTTTTCGTGCGTTTGGTGTCGCGCGGGAGCGAGCGAGGCGCAAAGAGACGGATTGTGCGCGCGATTGCTTCGTTTTGGTCGATCGCGGGTACAGCAGGGTTGTGGGAACACATGTGCGCGCCGCGGCGCTTGATAAGTTAATACACGAGCTAGCGCGCGCGCGAGGACTAAACAACGCGCGCTTACGCGCGGGAAAATCACACAATCAAATCACGGAAACCCTAAATCGCTCTCTTCATGGTCGTCGTCGTGGACGTAACGCGATGGATGCGACGGGCGGCGCCAGAGCTTGATTTCGTTGAGCGTCGCGGTGAGCGCGGCTTCGGCGGTGAAACGCACGGCGGTGACGGGCGAGGTGTGGAGCTTGTGGGTCATGATAGGGACGAGACGTTCAACCTCGTCGCGATGGGCGGACTGAACGATGTTAGCGTCGGGGCCGACGAAAGAGGGCGCGCGACGAGACGCGCGCGCGGCGCCGACGGAGAGTCGCGAGGCTTGGTCCGCGAGCGTGGCGGTGTTCGAGTCGCGCGCCGCGGTTTCGCCGAAGTCGTCGTCTTCGGGGAAATGCCAGTCCCAGAACGCCACTCGACAGTCCTCGCCCACGGAGGCGATTCGAAGGAAGCGATGACCTTCGCCGGCGGCGCGCTCGTCCACGGCGACGTCGGTGATCCAGCTGCGATGGCCGCCGCACCCCCACGCGACGACTTCTCGCTCGTACAACCCCCATATTTCGAGCATATCGCTCTCACCACCAGCTATGACGTACCGACCGCACGGGCTCCAAGTCACGGCGTTGAAACCGGCGTAGTAGGACTTGAAGCCGGCGACGATGTTCGGCCTGTCGAGCTCGACGTCCAACACGCGACACATCCCCGCCCCATTCACGACGACTAAATAACGACAATCGGGAGAAAATGCCGCGGCATTCAGCGTATGTCGTCCGAAATGCCATCGCGCGCTCGGATTCGACCCGGGAACTTGCGACGCGGCGACGCTCAGCGCCGACGCGTCCGCCAACGCCTCAAACTTTGCCGCGACGACATCCTTCGACGAATCGTACGTGTACATGCTCCCATCGGCGTGCAACGACACGAAATCGAACCCCGTCGCGAGGTTCTCCTTATCGCCCCCTCTCGTTCGCCACCGCACGCACGTCGTCCTCGACGCGTTCACCCCGTCGCCGTCCGCGTTCCATCGCGTCGTCGTCGCCGTCGCCCGCTTCGCCTTCTCCCCCAACCATCTCCCCAAATCCACCCCACACACCTCCCCGTTCGCCAATCCGATGAGCAAATCGCATCGTTCGCCCTCCTCTTTCGCCCTCCACGCCAGCGACGTCACGCACGCGCCTCCGAACGTCACGCTCGCCGCCGTCTTCGCGTCGTTCGCCTCGTCCAACGCCATCGCGCGCACCCCCTCTCCCGCGTTCACCAGCGCGTACCGCCGCCCCTCCACCGTCGCCACCTCCACGCGCTGTCGATTTCTCGCGTCGTACGCCTCGCGCGCGCCCGCGCCTCGCGCGCGCGCCCCCGCGCGTCGCAGCGACACCGCGCGCTCCAAGTTGTACCGCCCCTCGGGCGTCTTGAAGCAATCGCGCGCGTCGCCGCGCTCGCGCGCGCGGTCGAGCGACGTCGACGCGCGCGTCGCGTCGTCGAGCGACGCGCGCGCGCGCGACGGCGCGTCGAGCGACGCGCGCGGCATCGCGCGGCGGAGTGTCGCCG
>MDSX01061683.1_pt1 | contig 13554 bp, 7 predicted proteins | sample 811141 | NCBI WGS metagenome assembly MDSX01 (sample SAMN05326642, study PRJNA326480) | marine metagenome | isolation source: seawater | place: Atlantic Ocean: South East | collected 2010
AGAAAACGCCCCCTTCACCTAAAATCATATAAAACTTTCGATCCATATTACTTTCGTGGGTAACTTCCGCAGAAAGTCTATATATATTGTACAACCACCATATTGATTGCAAGGACACATAGGCAAGTAAAACTATAAAAAGGATTAAATTCTTTCGTTTCATTAAGTCAAAAATATACATTCATCTTTATTAAAAATAAAAAACACTCAAAAAGAGTTGTGTGTTTCTTAAAATAAGAATGTATTTCCTTAATTAAAATACGATATCCCTCATATAACTATCTAAATCCTCTTTATCAATAATACTCGATTTAAGATCAATAGTCGTATTATCATTTACAGTTATGTCCTGAAAAGCTAATTTATTTTTTACTGATTTTTCGTCTCCCTGAACGGCAAATAAAGTAGCCTTTGCTCCCACAGGTATCATAGGTGACTCATAGGTCCCATTGGTAACTTTATAAATAGGTAGTACACTATTAATATCCTTAAAAATTAAATATACCGAATAGGGTTTATCACTCTCACCCCCATCAATCCTAAATTTCATCGAAATTGTTTCTTCAGAATCATAAAATCGATCACAATTAATCCAACCTAATCCATTAAACTGACCTACTAAGTCAGATCCTAACATTCTATTCTCTCGAATCACAAGTGCCTCCATCTCATCAAATTCATTCTCAACAAACACTGTATCAACAACCTCAATAAAACTATTATTATATTCTCCGTCCTCACCAACAGAAATAGAATGATCATCTTCAATAGATTCCGAATAAAATTTTTGCTGACTATTTTTAACCCAAATGAGTTGACCGTGTACCTCCTTTCCATAAAATGAATAAAAAGGCACATCGGCTTTTCCTTCCCTTATTTTTAGCGTATAAGACACTCTTGGTCTTAAATTAACTTTTTGCCCATTTGAAAATGCTTCAACAAAATACATCCCTTGTGTTTCAAGCATACCTTTGTTACCTTGAGCAGTAACTCCATATTTGACAAAATCATATTTTGAGTTAAACTCTTGTATATGAACATTAATCTCATCGGATCTAAAGCCCTCAAAACTCATCGGCTTAAATTCGATAGAATTTCCAGACTCAAAGAAAAACACACACCCGGCACTATTTGTGAAACGTTTTATCATTGTATTGGGTGATTTTTTTTTATTTAAAACTTGAACAGAGCTTATAAAATGTTTGGGTTTAAGAAGCCAAACATGCTCAAATGAGCTGTATTTACGTTTGAATTGCCCCTGTGATATTCCATTTCTTAATAAGAAATCACCTATTCGATTATTTCTAATTTTCGCAATTTTAAACGCTTCAATTTTATTCTTAATAATTTCATCCTCACTAATTGATTTAAAACAAAGCCAGTCTCCATTGCCAATTTCTAAATAGGATTTTAAAATTTTATTTTTCACATCGTTATTAAGCGTTAGCTCACTATTCGCAAACGGAAGTCGAATTTCTCTCGTTAAACTGACGCCAAAAGAGCAAACTGAGAAAAATATAAAAGAAAGGAAAAAAAGGTGTCTCATAGTTAAATTTAAACTCATAACGAGACAGACTAATTAAGTAACAAAAAATATAAAACAACAAAAAAGGGCAACAGATGTTGCCCTTTTTTGTTGTCCTAATAGAATCTAATTCAGCTCGACACCCTCAGGTAAAAACTTTTTGAAATTTTCAAGGATACCAGGATGAACTTCTCGATGTTCTTGATCAACTCCAGCCGCTTTTCTAACCCTATCCTCAAAATCAGTTAATACGTTCATATAGTTGAGAAAAGCATCATAGGGAGAATCGTAATGTGAAAAATACTTATGAACATCTCCATCACTCCAAAATTTAGTACACATGTAATAAAAGTGATCAGATGTTTGAAGTTTCACCCAGTCATCTTTTATTTTTGGATCATCAATTTTATTAATCAGATACTCCAAGTTATAAATCGAATCAAAAGCATCATCTTGAATTGGATTACCTAACCAAGCCGTTAAATCTCTTTCTGCATCAGCCCAAGATATTGTATTGTGTATATCAATACCTGAAATAGGAGTTAACTCTTTGGCCGCTTCAGCAGGTGTTACAAAATCAAATTGCGAGTGGTTTATAATTTGATTCGGTAATTCTCTCATAAAATCAAAAATACCACTATCTGCCCACTGATGTTCACCAAAGGTTTCATAATCCATAAAAAGATTTATTATTTCCTGGTTCCATGGAGTTGAATCTACCCAGTTTGAAAAAGTTTCCGCCTTCAACGGCCAAGATTCCCATGACCTTTCTGAGAAACGAAAAGCAATATCATCCGATAATTTATAATTCTTGAGAAGTAATTTTAGATCGGGATGTTGACAATGATGGTATAAAAAATTTGGACTTCGCCAACCCATAACATGATCAGCACCCTCTGTAATCATTGTTTTATAGCCCATTTCATGAACTAAATTCCCTATATAGTTGTTATAAATCAACTCCGTATTACGAAATGTTTTCGGAATTTGCCCGAAGTGTTCTTTTACTTTAGCTGTCTGAAGTGCAACTTGTTTTTTAAACTCCTCTGGAGATTTTAATGCAGACAAAGAATGACCATATGTTTCAGCTATAAATTCAACACACCCCGTATCCGCTAAGCGCTTAAAGGAGTCGAGGACATCATGAGCATAAAGTTCAAATTGTTCTAAACACACACCTGAAATAGAAAAGGCAACTTTGAATTTGCCATTGTAGGCATTTATTTGCTCTAACAACAATTGATTCATTGGTAGGTAGCACTTCTCTGCTACTTTTCTCATGATATCATGATTTTTTTGATCATCGAAATATTGATCATCTACACTAATATCAAAAAACCGATAATTTTTTAATCTAAATGGTTGATGAACCTGAAAATAAAAACATATTTTTTTCATAACTATTAGCTTCTAACGCTTCTTCTTCTATTAATTGTTTTGTTATAAATCTCACGCACTTTTAAGGAAGCGTACTCCCATTTCATTTCATTCACCTCTTGCGTTCCATCTGCGGCTAATTGCTTAGAAACCTTTTCGTTTTGTAAAAGTCCGATAATTGTATCGGACAGTGCATTTAAATCCCAAAAATCTACTTTAATTGAATTCTTCAAAACCTCAGCAACACCCGATTGTTTTGATATGACAACAGGAACCCCTGTTCGCATAGCTTCTAAAGGAGTAATCCCAAAAGGCTCAGATACTGAAGGCATAACATAAACATCTGTCATTCCTAGGAGATTGTTGGTCTCGAAATAGTTTAAAAAACCTGTAAAATGAAAACGATTGCTGATTCTCAACTCTGCAGCACGCTCAAGGCACTTCAAAAACATATCTCCATTTCCAGCCATCACAAAATGCGTATCGGGCATAACGTCCAAAACTTTCCGTGCAGCATCTACAAAATAATCCGGACCTTTCTGAAAAGTTATTCTACCCAAGAAAGTAACAATTTTTTTATCCACTAAATTTCTTTTTGGGTAAATCTTTGTAGGCTTAGGAACTACCGCATTATGCACTACCGAAATCTTATTTCTATCAATACCGTAGCGATTAATGAGGATTCTTCTCGTTAAACGAGAAACGCATATAATCCTATCAGCAGCCTCACAACCCTTTTTTTCTAGTTCGTAAACCTCTTGATTTACAGATTCGCCAGAACGATCAAATTCCGTGGCATGAACATGTACTACCAGAGGTTTACCACTTACTTCTTTAGCCATAATAGCTGCAGGAAAGGTTAACCAATCATGAGCATGAATCACGTCAAAATCCTGATCCTTTGCAACTTGCATAGCAACAACAGCATACTTAGAAACTTCACTTAAAAGGCTTTTACCATACCTTCCACCAAATTGAAATTTCGCAGAACTAAAATTAGAATCTACCTTTGTTATGGAGTCTATATCAAACTCCTCGCGGTCAATAAACTCCTGAGGAGAAGCATAAGGAATAATATGAGAGTGAATCTGCATATAATTTACCTTTTCCAGATTTTTTTGAAACTCCGTAGTAGAAAAATCTACCTCAACATCACTTGCGCCAACCAATCTAAATTTATCAGTTTCTTCCGAACCGTATAATTTAGGAACAACAAAGGTAACTTCAACTCCGTTTTCAATTAAACCACTTACTAATCCGTAACAAGCGGTTCCTAGGCCACCTGATATCTCTGGTGGGAACTCCCATCCAAACATTAACACTTTTGGTTGCAATGACATATTTTTACTAGTTTTTTAACTTATTAATTAAAGCTTTAATTCTTATCAATTCAGAAACACTCCATGCCTGTGTAATTGTTCCCTTTGCTTCAAAAGGTGGTTCGGCATCATAAATTTCACCAATCAACCCTACTCCGTAATCATCCAAGTCAGAATTAAATCCACTATAAATTTTCTCGAGTAAAGGTAATGCATTATCTCTAAAAACATTCACATATCCCTGAGCAAAATGACCCAATAACCAAGGCCATACAATTCCTTGATGATAAGAAAAATCTCTGGTCTTTTGATTGCCCTGATAAAAAGGAATATATTTTTCATCGTCCTTCGATAAAGTCCTCAAGCCTTTGGTAGTCAGTAGCTTATCTTTTGACTTCTGTAAAATAGACTCACTCATCTTTTGAGTGCACATTGAATATTTCAAAGCAGTAGCAAAAATTTGATTAGGTCGAAAACTCCAATCCTTCTGTTCGTTATCACAAGCATCTGCTAAATATCCTTTTTCAGGACTCCAAAACAACTCCCTAAATGCAGTTTTCAGCAATAAAGGAACATGTTCCCACTTAGCTATAAAACCTAAATCATTAGCATCCTTAGCCATTTCTAAACTAAAACAGATAGCATTGTACCAAAGTGCATTTAATTCAACGGTATAACCCGACCTGGGAGTAACGGGAACACCGTCCACCACCGCATCCATCCATGTTAAAGCAACATTTTTTTGCGCCCCATATAACAATCCGTTTTCTTTCATATGGATATTATACAATGTTCCTTCTTTATATTTATCGAGGATATGGTTGATCTCACTTTTAAAATAAATCCAAGACTCTTTTAGTGAATTGGTTGCTTCAACATATTCTTGTAAAGCCCAAAAAAACCACAATGATGCATCTGCTGAATTATATCGTGCAGAAGCACCTACACCTATATTAGTTAAAAGCCCCCCTTTTAAATCTTTTAACATGGTTTTTAAAACTTTTTTACAAACCTCAGGTCTCGGTTTATTTCTATACAAAGTAAGTCCCGGAAGTGACAAAAAGGTGTCTCTACCCCATCTTCCAAACCAATGTAAACCAGCGCATATCTCAACTCCATCTGAGGAAGTGTTACTCAAAAATTGATCAGCTGATTTATCTAAATAATCATCTAAATTATTTAAAGGTTCTTTTGCTCTCAAGATATTTTGAAAATCTATATTGACTCCCTTTAAATCCTCTTCCTTAGTTGATACAGAAACAACAACAGGCTCTTTATTTGTTAACTCAAAAAGTAATAATCCAATAGAGTATAAATCTTCCTTAAAATCATAGCCTCTTCTTAATTCCTCTAGATATTCTGTTTTATAGTGCCAATCCCCATGAGCAATAAAATCATTTTTCACTGAAGTCTGAATGCACACGCTATCATATCCCTCTTCCATACAATAGGAAACCCCATTACTAATATGATTTACACTAACGCTTCTATCATCTGCGGAACGTAATTTATGAATCCTTCTAAAAGAAGAAAATGGCTTTAATCCCATTTCAATTCGATCTCCTTCAAGAAGTGAATAACGAATTAATAATTGATTCTTATTGGGCACAAACTGAAGTTCTTTTTGGATTTTATGTCCCTCAACTTCATAGACAAACGTTGGAATTTTTTTTAAATTAAAAGAAGATAAATATTGATAACCTTCTGGATGAGCAGTTAATGAATATTGATGAACACCCAACTCATAAATATGGTTATTTACGTCCAACACTTCATGTAAAGCGTTTAACAAAACATAGCTATGATGGTCAACCTGAGGTTGTCGAACAACAAAAGTTCCGTGGTACTTTCTAGTATTAACACCAGCTAATGTTGAACTTGAATATGCACCCAAAGAATTGGTCTCTAGAAATTCTCGTTTACTCGACTGATCAAACTCAGCTAAAAGACTTTTATCAAATTTTATATAGCTCATTAACTTATTATCTCTCTATTCTTCTTATAGAATTGAATCAAACCATTCGTTGATGAGTCATGACTTTCAATTTGATTTTGACCCACTAATTCTGGTAAAATAACCTTAGCCAATTGCTTCCCTAGCTCAACCCCCCATTGATCAAATGCATTCACATCCCATATAATACTCTGTGTATATATTTTATGTTCATACATAGCGATTAAGCTACCTAAGACCTTTGGAGTTATTTTTGTTACAAACAAAGAATTAGTTGGCTTGTTTCCTTCGAATACTTTATGAGGCAACAGTTCCAAAATTTCAGAATCACTAAAACCAGAAGATTTTAGTTCTGATTTTGCTTCTTCTTCCGTTTTACCTTTCATTAAAGCCTCTGTTTGAGCAAAGAAATTTGAGAGCAATTTAGTATGGTGGTCACCGATGGGATTGTGCGAATTAACAGGAGCAATAAAATCACAAGGAATCAATTTCGTTCCTTGATGAATTAACTGAAAAAAAGCATGCTGACCATTTGTACCAGGCTCTCCCCAAACAATAGGACCTGTACTATAAGTTACCTTCTCCCCATTTTTTTTTATATACTTTCCATTACTTTCCATATCGCCTTGCTGGAAATAAGCAGCGAATCGATGCATATATTGGTCATAAGGCAAAATACAATGAGTTTCAGATTTGAAGAAATTATTATACCATATTCCTAAAAGAGCTAATACAACCGGAATATTTTCTTCAAAAGGAGCTGTTTGGTAGTGGTTATCCATTTCATGAGCTCCAAGTAATACTTGCTCGAACTGATCAAAACCAATATAAAGAGCAATACTTAAACCTATTGAACTCCATAAACTATATCTTCCTCCGACCCAATCCCAAAAAACAAACATATTTTCAACATCTATACCAAAGGAAGCAACAGCTTGAGCATTGGTAGAAATTGCAACGAAATGTTTTGCAACATCATTCGGATTATCATTTGATTTCAAAAACCAATCTTTTGCCGAATTTGCATTCGTCAAAGTTTCCTGAGTTGTAAATGTTTTTGAAGCAATAACAAACAAAGTTGTTTCAGGATTTTTATTTTTTAAAGTTTCCGAAATATGTGTACCATCCACATTAGAAACAAAATGGACATTTAGTTTACCTCCATATGGCTTTAAAGCTTCAGTAACCATCAAAGGTCCTAAATCAGAACCTCCAATCCCTATATTTACAACATCTGTAATCGATTTCCCCGAATATCCTTTCCATTTTCCAGACCTCACTTCGTGTGTGAAACCCTTCATTTTCTGTAATACTTCATTTATTTGAGGCATAACATTCACACCATCCACATATACTGGAGTGTTGGAATAATTTCTCAAAGCCGTATGTAAAACAGACCGCTTTTCAGTATTATTAATCTCTTTGCCCGAAAACATGGCGTCTATTCCATCACGAACACTAGTTTCTTTAGCCAAATTCAACAATAAATTTAACGTCTCTGAGTTAATTCTATTTTTAGAAAAATCGAGCAGAATATCGTTGAATTGAATTGAAAAATCTGAAAAACGATTTTGTTTAGAAAACAAATCTTTGAGATGAGTCTCTTTGAAATCTTCAAAATGATTCTGCAAAGCAATCCATGAAGGCAATCTAGTTAAATCGGGCATAATTTAATCTGACAATTTCAGTTCAAAAATACATCTAAACCTTTAAAAAACAGCCCTTTTGTGTAAATAAATCATTAATAATAACGGACAAAAACAAACAGTCTTAAATATCTCTAAAACAGAGTAGGAAGAACATAAATAAAAAATTAACTTTTTTTTATTGCCAAAAAATCACGTTAGAAGATAATAGTCACCTAAAATATATCAAGTCACAACTTAATACCCACAACAGCAATATCATCTGTTTGCTCATAAAAACCCGTACTTGTATTTTGCCAATCCTTAAGTTCAGTTATCAGCATATCACGTTGAACACTTGTAGGTTCAACCGAAATGGATTGCAAATGCTTTTTAAAGTTAATATACTTATATTTTTTATTGTCCTCACCCCCAAATTGATCCTGAAAACCATCTGTAAACATATAAATATGATCTCCTTTTTTATAAGGCCAAACACTGTCCCATGGTTTACCCTTTATGACCTGAGATGCTTTTTTTTCAGCAACTGAAACTCGATCTCCTTTAAATTCGGTAATCTGCTTGTCTCTTACAATAATTAATGGTCGTTTTATACCTCTATACCTAATTATTTCTGATTTCTCATCGATAACACACAACGAAATATCAAAAGTATCCGCAAAATCACCTCCTCTACTCGAATCGAAAAAACTCTTATGATAGGCATCAGTAACATTGCATAAAAAGTCTGTAACCGACTCAAATTTATTTGCCAGAAGTGTCGAATTTAAAAAATGATAAACAGACATTGCCAGCATAGCACCAGGCACTCCATGGCCCATACAATCAACAACTGCTATTATTTTCCCAAACTTGCAATGTTGTGTCCAAATTAAATCTCCTCCAATTAAATTCTGAGGAGAATAAAAGGTAAAGCTTTTAGGAAACATTCGAGACACCTCTTTATCTCCAGCATTGATGGTGTTTTGTATAACCCTGCCGTATCTCAAGCTAGAATTTGCAGTCTCTTGAGCTTTATTTATAGATTCATTTTGTTTTTGAAGAATATAATTTGCTGCAGTTAACTCAACCAAGTGACTATTAACTTTTTGATTTTTTTGTTTAAAAACAGATTCAACCTGTTCCGATATCTGCTTATAATCAAATGTCATCTCCTCTTCTCTCAAAATAAAACTGAAACGATAAGAATAAATTAAATTTTAAATTAAAACCTGAGTAAGAAAGAAACAAGGATATTAACTTTAATTAGCTTACCTAATTTTTAAACCCCTTCCTTACAAAGGACTTTTAATTGAAACTGTTTAGTTTTAAAAAAGTTACATATAATCAGACTTAAGATATATTTTATTTAATTTCTAATTCGATAATGAATTTCGTTCCTGATTTTTCTTCAGTCTCAAAATAAATTTGTCCACCCATATTCTCGATTATTTTTTGAACCATGGCTAAACCAAGTCCCGTCCCTGAACTTTTAGTAGTGAAATTTGGCACAAATATATTTCTGTAATTCGCTTTTGAGATACCCTCACCGTTATCTTCAACAATAACTTTCAAAACACTTTGATCGCTAATGGTAAAAACACGGACTATACCACTTTTATCACTCGGAATAGATTGAATAGCATTTTTTATCAAATTATTAAACACTCGAAGCATTTGATCTTTATCTCCATTAATAATTACGTCCTCCTGATTGTCAAAAATAACCTCAACACCATTTGTCCAATTATAAACATCAACAGCGGACTTAATTATTTCACTCAAATTAATTTTTTCAAATTCAGTCTCACGTAACTGCGCGAAAGATGAAAACTCTCCTGCTATAGCAGATAAAGTGTCAATTTGTTGTATTAAGTTTTTTGCGAAATTATCGAAACGTTCCTGTCTTTCTTTTTCATCAAAGAACAGCCATCTCATTTGTAAGTGTTGAATACTTAACTTCATAGGGGTTAATGGATTTTTTATTTCATGAGCGACCTGTTTCGCCATCTCTCTCCAAGCATCCTCCCTTTCACTTTCAGCTAACCTTTTTGCACTTTCGGTTAACTCTATAATCATTCGGTTGTACTCTTTCACTAACTTCCCTATTTCATCCTTTCCAGTATAGTTTATAAGCTCATTTGATTCACCCAATTGAATGTTAGCCATCTTTTCCTGAATCAATCTTAGAGGCTCAGTAATTTTATTAGTAAGTATTAAACCAATCACCAAAGCTAAAACGATTAATAAAACATAAATATTCAGTAGGGCAACAATGAAATTAGATATTTCATTTTTTAAATCGGTGGAACGAGCAAAGTATGGGAGATTTAAATACGCCATTAATACTCCCTCATTATTATAAAATGGAACATAGGCAGAGAGAAATTGCATTCCTTCAATTTCTTCAATTTGAACAAATTGAGATTGTGCATTAAAAAGCATTTGATACATAGCAATAGGGTTCATCCGCTCACCCACCAAACCTTCTTTAAAAATTTCATTTTGAGAAGAAGCTACTAATTTTCCATTTGGATCAAATAAATTAATGTCTGTAAAAAATACTTTTGAAAATTTTTCAAGCATTAATTGAGCATAATCTTTATTAGTTTTTTCTATCGATTGATATTCACCAAGTTTCTGTTCAACCTCAACTTTAACTGACATGATTTTTTCTGAAATCGCATCAAAATTTTTCTGATTATATTGATTTTTCAAATAATACACGCTTCCCAAGCCAATAAAAACTGTACTAAAAAAAAGGATAAATATGATAATCGACTGGAACCTTGTTTTGAAACTTGAGCTTTCACTCACTTTACCATAAAAAAAACGATATATCAATATCGTAACAATTGTTAGTATGGAAAAAAAAGCAAATAAATACGAGTAAAAAGCCATTTGATTCCATGTACTGGTGATTTTTTGACTCAAAAAGTAAACATTCTCACCTGTACGATTCACAAGATGAGTTATTTTATCTTGCTCAAAATAGTCCCATTGAGTCACCGAGGGAATAGAATAATAAGAAAGTTTTGTGCTAAACAAAACCGATCCTTTTTGCTTAATCAATTCTCCGGACTTAAAATGAGCAAAACCATATTCAGGATTTAAAGACTTTCGTTCGACTTGCTCATCTAATAATAAAGTAGGGAAACCAACCCCATCTGGTTTGAACTTTGAGTCTAATTCCAAATAAACTTTAGATTCTTTGTTAAAAGAAATAATACCCAAATAACTTATTCTTCCATTTTGATTCTCTAAGTAATAAAAACCTGGAGAAACTTCTACACCAGAAGATTGAACAATCTCGGAAAAGAAAAGTCCACACGAAGCAGGAGGAGAGGAATCCTTTAAAAACAAAACACTATCTCCTTTAAAACATGGGGTTACCTGCAAGTCAAATCGATCCCAAAAACCTTTGAAATATTTTTTTTTAATGTATTTAAAAACGTCTTGATCATCATAAGAATAACTAGAAAGCAATTCATACAAATAGTTATCATTACCTATAGAATCTTGAACATTTTCAAATAAATACTCTGCGATCAAATCCTTATCCTTTGCTAACTTATTCAACAATTGCATTTTATCATCAATAGCCTTTTCATGGGTATAATTCCTGAGTGACTGGGTAATCATTAATGAAAAGAGAAATAATAAACTAATAGAAATGGAAAAGGAAATAATTTTTTGATTCGAATAATATGAAAAGCACAACAAGAAAAAAACAGGCACCGACCACAAATTCTCAAAAGCATCGGAAAAAGCAGAGAACCACCCAACAAGCGTAATCAAAGAAATTACACTCGAAAAAGCAATCAAAACAAAATTACGCTTTAAACCCATTTTGTCAAACAATTCAATGAGCTTCCAACAAAAAACTACATAAACAGCAATAATTCCTCCAATACAGAAAAGAGCGATAAGTGTAGTATATTCAACCGAAAGAATATGAGATAAATCGAGAGGTATTTCGGAATGCATAACCACACCCTCAACAGTTTCAACAATACCCCAAGTCATTAGGTAAAGAAGTCCAAAACCAAACAGAACAACAAATATTTTATACCTAAGAAGCCCCCTAACAGAATAATCAGTATGCTTAAAAAATGAAAAAGTTAAAACTAAGGCAAAGAGAACATATAATAAGAAATCTCCCAATGAAGGCACAAGCTTAGAAAAAGCAAGTAATTTAGAATCAAAAATATCAAGTCCATTAAGGTTAACAGGTGCATTAAACGCCCACAAAAACAACCTTACTACAATTAGTATAATTGTTAAGAGCAATAATTTTAGAATAAAATTTAAATGTTGAGCAAATAAAACACAGCCTATAAAGAAAACAAACAACCCTATAACCTCTATAATCATTAGCATTAGATTATTAGGAGGTTCATAAAGACTAGTAGGTTTAATAAACAATGAATCCTCATTAGATTTCAATGTGATTTTAGTCCCTCCAATCAATTCTTCTAATTGAATATGCCAGCCCTCGTTTAAAAAAAGCTTATCGTCAAAGGAATTTTTAATGTATGAATTTTGAAAATTAAATGCCTTTTTAATGTAAAATTGAGCAATTATGATTGTACCGTTCTCCTGAAATAATTCTCTTAAATAAAATCCATTTTTAGATTTAGAAACTCCCGAATTCGATGACTCAATAGGTACAACAAACTTGTTTGAGCTCCAAAACTTCAAATTACCGTCTGAATAAACGTAGATTGCAATCCCTTCGGATTCTAAAAACTTATGATAGGAAATATCTCTTTTAAGAAGCGTTTCCAAGCCCGCAGTATCAATAATAGATTTGTAGTGCTTAATTTCCTCAAAGAGCCTTTTATCAACATTATTTAACTCTTCTTCAAAATGATTAGCCTGATGATTGACCCACCATGTTTTGTCTTGATAATACAACTTAAATAATCCGGAAAAAAGCAACGCTAATAATCCAAATAAAACAAACCTAATTCGATATGACTTAACCTGGTTCAAAATGTTTTTCATACAAAAACGATACCTAAATGGAAGGTAATTAAATTCCGGGAATTAAAATATTTTTGAACAACATCAACTTTAAAATAAAAAAAAAGCCACCTAAAGGTGGCTTTTTTTTTATTTTAAAGTTAATTCGTTAACCTTTTAGAGCCTCAGCACCACCAACAATTTCTAATATCTCAGTAGTAATTGCAGCTTGACGAGCTTTGTTATATTCTAAAGTTAATCGGTCTGCCAAATCTTTCGCATTATCCGTTGCTTTATGCATAGCCGTCATACGAGCACCATGTTCACCAGCAACAGAATCAAGAAGGGCTTTATAAAACTGAGTTTTCAAAGATTTTGGAATCAATTCAGAAATAATTTCTTCCTTATTTGGCTCATAAATATAATCAGTTGCATTCGCATTAAGTTCAGTTTCGTCAACAACAACGGGTAAAAACTGTTCATTTTGAACAATTTGTATCGCAGCATTCTTAAAGTGATTGTAAACCAATATGACCTTATCGTAGTTCCCTTCCACAAATTCAGACATCACGCCTTCAGCAATTGGAGCAACCGTATCAAAATTCAAGTCATTAAATAACTCAATTTCCGTGTTAATAACATTTAAACCTTTATTGGTTAAAAACTCACCTCCCTTTTTACCAATACATAAAAAAGAAACTTCTTTTGAAGCATATTCATTATTGGCTAAGTTCAAACAACTTTTATTTATGTAAGCATTAAAACCGCCACACAAACCTCTATTAGAAG
>MDSX01022653.1_pt1 | contig 13553 bp, 8 predicted proteins | sample 811141 | NCBI WGS metagenome assembly MDSX01 (sample SAMN05326642, study PRJNA326480) | marine metagenome | isolation source: seawater | place: Atlantic Ocean: South East | collected 2010
AGATAATACTGAAGAAATTCTTGAATCTGGTACTAAAACAGTTCTTTTACACAAAGAAAGTGCACAACAAGGAGATTATGCTATAATCCACAATACTCTTCAAAAAGATCCAACCAATTCTGAAAAAGAAGCTGTTGAACACATCTACAGACAATTACGTAATGCTGAACCGCCAGATGAAGAAACTGCTCGTGGTATTATAGACAAACTATTCTTCAGTGATCAACGATATAATCTTGGAGAAGTTGGTCGTTATAGAATGAATAAAAAATTAGGTCTTGATATAGGAATGGATAAGCAAGTGCTTACCAAGGAAGATATTATAACTATTATTAAATACTTAATTGAGCTAATTAATTCTAAGGCTGAAATTGATGATATTGATCACCTTTCTAATCGTCGCGTTAGAACTGTAGGAGAACAACTATCCTCACAATTTGGTGTAGGTTTAGCACGAATGGCTCGTACGATTCGTGAACGTATGAATGTTCGTGACAATGAAGTATTCACTCCTATTGATTTGATCAATGCCAAAACATTATCATCTGTTATTAATTCTTTTTTTGGAACTAACCAGTTGTCACAATTTATGGATCAAACAAACCCTCTAGCTGAAATTACGCACAAGCGTCGTTTGTCTGCTCTTGGGCCTGGAGGTTTATCTAGAGAACGAGCTGGATTCGAAGTTCGAGATGTACACTATACTCACTACGGACGTTTATGCCCAATTGAAACTCCAGAAGGACCAAATATTGGTTTAATCTCATCTTTGTCTGTATTCGCTAAAGTAAACTCTATGGGATTCATAGAGACGCCTTACAGAAAAGTTGAAAATTCAGTTGTAGATATTAAAGGCTCTCCCATTTACCTAAGTGCTGAGGAAGAGGAGGATCAAATGATAGCACAAGCTAGTATCGCTGTCGACACCAAGGGTAAAATTTTATCTGATAAAGTGATTGCACGACAAGAAGGAGACTTTCCAGTTATTGATCCTTCTCAAGTAAATTATACAGACGTGGCTCCAAATCAAATTTCATCTATATCAGCTTCTTTGATACCTTTCTTGGAGCACGATGACGCTAACAGAGCATTGATGGGATCAAATATGATGCGTCAAGCTGTACCACTATTAAGGCCGGAAGCCCCTATTGTTGGTACTGGTTTAGAACGTCAAGTTGCTTCAGACTCAAGAGTGCTAGTAAATGCAGCTGGTGACGGAGTCGTGGAATATGTAGATGCAAATAATATCATAATCAAATATTTAAGAAATGAAAATCAGGCTCTAGTGAGTTTTGATTCAGAAGTAGTTACATATCCATTAACTAAGTTTAGAAAAACTAACCAAGGTACTTCTGTTAACCTCAAAGCGATTGTTAAGAAGGGAGACAAGGTTAAAAAAGGACAGGTTCTCACTGAAGGATATGCAACACAAAATGGTGAATTAGCACTCGGAAGGAATATGAAGGTCGCTTTCATGCCTTGGAAGGGATACAACTTTGAGGATGCGATTGTGATTTCTGAAAAAGTGGTTAGGAACGATGTATTCACTTCTGTACATATCGATGAATATTCACTTGAAGTAAGAGATACAAAACTTGGTAATGAAGAATTAACCAATGATATTCCAAACGTTTCTGAAGAGGCTACCAAGGATTTAGACGAAAACGGTATGATTCGTATAGGTGCTGAAGTTAAGCCAGGTGATATTTTAATCGGAAAAATTACTCCAAAAGGAGAATCTGATCCAACTCCAGAAGAGAAGTTGTTGAGAGCTATATTTGGTGATAAAGCTGGAGACGTAAAAGATGCATCTCTGAAAGCCTCTCCATCACTTCACGGAGTAGTTATTGAGAAAAAACTATTTTCAAGAGCTGTAAAAGATAAGCGTAAACGAGCGCAGGATAAAGAGGATATTTCTAAATTAGAAGATTTTTATGACACTAAATTTGATGAATTACAATCAGTTTTAGTTGAAAAATTATTTACAATTGTTGGAGGCAAAACTGCCCAAGGAATTTCTAACGACCTAGGTGAAGACGTTTTCCCAAAAGGGAAGAAATTTACACTTAAGATGTTGAACGCAGTAGACGATTATGCACATTTAATTTCTGGAAAATGGACAACTGATGCCTCAACAAATAAGTTAGTTTCAGAACTAATTCACAATTACAAAATTAAAGAAAATGATCTTCAAGGTAGTCTTAGAAGAGAGAAGTTTACAATTTCTGTGGGTGATGAACTACCTGCAGGTATTATAAAACTCGCTAAAGTTTACATTGCTAAGAAACGCAAACTAAAAGTAGGTGATAAAATGGCTGGACGTCACGGAAATAAGGGAATTGTTGCCCGTATTGTGCGTCAGGAAGATATGCCATTCCTCAAAGATGGTACTCCTGTAGATATAGTATTAAACCCTCTTGGTGTACCATCCCGTATGAATATTGGACAAATTTATGAAACTGTTCTCGGATGGGCGGGTCAAGATCTAGGAAGAACTTACGCAACTCCAATTTTCGATGGAGCTACTTTGGATCAAATCAACGAACTTACTGACGAAGCAGGAATACCAAGATTTGGTCATACTTACCTATACGATGGAGGTACAGGAGACCGTTTTGATCAGGCAGCAACAGTTGGTGTAATTTACATGTTAAAGCTAGGGCATATGGTAGACGACAAGATGCATGCACGTTCTATTGGTCCATACTCACTTATTACGCAGCAACCCTTGGGCGGTAAAGCTCAATTTGGTGGTCAACGTTTTGGAGAAATGGAAGTTTGGGCGTTAGAGGCTTATGGAGCTTCTAGCACCCTGAGAGAAATCCTTACTGTCAAGTCTGATGATGTAATTGGAAGAGCTAAGACATATGAGGCAATCGTAAAGGGAGAGCCAATGCCTGAACCAGGTTTACCTGAATCATTCAATGTGTTAATGCACGAACTCAAAGGTTTAGGACTAGACATAAGATTAGAAGAATAATAGAATTAAATTCATTATCATAACCATTCATTATGGCAAAAAAGCAAGATAATAATACAGTACAAAGATTTAATAAAATCTCAATTGGTTTAGCATCACCAGAGTCTATCTTAGGAGCATCTCGAGGTGAAGTTTTAAAACCAGAAACTATTAATTACAGAACCCACAAACCGGAACGAGATGGTTTATTCTGTGAGCGAATTTTTGGTCCTGTAAAGGATTACGAATGTGCTTGTGGAAAATACAAACGTATCCGTTATAAAGGAATAATTTGTGATAGATGTGGTGTTGAAGTAACAGAAAAAAAAGTTCGTAGAGATCGAGTCGGACATATCAACCTTGTTGTGCCTGTTGCACACATATGGTATTTCCGTTCTCTACCAAATAAAATTGGTTATTTGTTAGGATTACCTTCTAAGCAATTAGACATGATCATTTATTACGAACGTTATGTAGTAATTCAGCCAGGTACTGCTACTAATGCTGAAGGTGAAGCGGTAAAGAAAATGGATTTTCTAACCGAAGAGGAATACCTTAATATTCTTGAAGCACAACCGCAAGAAAATCAATATTTGGACGACACTGACCCCAATAAATTCATTGCCAAAATGGGTGCTGAATGTTTGATTGATATTCTCTCAAGAATTGATCTTGACTCATTGTCGTTCGAATTGCGACACAAAGCAAATACAGAGACGTCTAAACAGCGTAAGACAGAGGCATTGAAGCGTTTGCAAGTTGTAGAATCTCTAAGAGAGTCTAACCTTAATCGTGAGAATAAGCCAGAGTGGATGATTATGAAAGCGATCCCTGTTATTCCACCAGAATTACGACCTTTAGTTCCGCTTGATGGAGGTCGTTTTGCAACATCTGATTTAAATGACTTGTACCGTCGTGTTATCATTCGCAACAACCGCTTAAAGAGACTTGTAGAGATTAAAGCACCTGAAGTTATTTTACGTAATGAAAAACGTATGCTTCAAGAGTCTGTTGATTCATTATTTGACAATACACGTAAGTCATCAGCTGTAAAAACGGATTCAAATCGTCCATTAAAATCTCTTTCAGATTCTTTGAAAGGTAAACAAGGTCGTTTCCGTCAAAATTTACTAGGTAAGCGTGTTGATTATTCAGCTCGTTCAGTAATTGTTGTTGGACCAGAACTGAAATTATTTGAATGTGGATTGCCAAAAAATATGGCAGCTGAACTATACAAGCCTTTTGTAATTAGAAAATTAATTGAAAGAGGTATTGTTAAAACAGTTAAATCTGCAAAGAAAATAATAGACAAAAGAGAACCAGTCGTATGGGATATTTTGGAAAATGTTCTCAAAGGACACCCAGTGTTACTTAACCGCGCCCCTACTTTACACCGTCTGGGAATTCAAGCGTTCCAACCTAAATTAATCGAAGGAAAAGCTATTCAATTACACCCATTAGTTTGTACGGCCTTTAACGCCGATTTTGATGGCGACCAGATGGCAGTGCATTTACCATTAGGTCCTGAAGCAATCCTAGAAGCACAACTTTTGATGTTGGCTTCTCACAATATACTTAATCCAGCTAATGGATCACCAGTGACAGTCCCTTCCCAGGACATGGTGCTAGGCCTCTATTACATGACTAAGTTACGTAAATCTACTCCTAAAGTTAAAATTATTGGCGAAGGTTTAACGTTCTATTCACCTGAAGAAGTTACTATTGCATACAATGAAAAACGTGTAGATTTAAATGCTCAAATTCGCGTCAGAACAGTTGATTATAATAATGAGGGTGCATTAACTTCTCAAATTATTGAAACTACTACAGGACGTATTCTCTTTAACGAAAAAGTGCCAGCTGCAGCTGGTTATATTAATGAGGTTTTAACTAAGAAATCTTTAAGAGATATTATTCATGATATCTTGAAAGTGACTTCTGTCCCTGAAACAGCTGCTTTCTTAGATGAAATCAAATCTTTAGGATACAACTTTGCCTTTAAGGGTGGGTTATCATTTAGCTTAGGAGATATTATAATCCCACCAGAAAAGCATACAATGATTGCTGCTGCTAACAAGCAAGTTGATGGTATCATGTCTAACTACAACATGGGACTTATTACTAATAATGAACGATACAATCAAGTAATTGATATTTGGACTTCAACTAATGCTGAGTTAACCGAGCTTTCTATGAAACGTATTAGAGAAGATCAACAAGGGTTTAACTCTGTATATATGATGTTAGATTCCGGTGCGAGGGGATCTAAGGAACAGATTCGTCAGTTGACAGGTATGCGTGGTTTGATGGCTAAGCCAAAAAAATCTAATGCAGGTGGCGGTGAAATCATTGAAAATCCAATTCTTTCCAACTTTAAAGAAGGATTATCAATTCTTGAGTATTTTATATCTACACACGGTGCTCGTAAAGGACTAGCCGATACAGCATTAAAAACAGCAGATGCAGGTTATCTTACTCGTCGTCTTGTTGATGTTTCTCAAGACGTTATAGTAAACTCTGATGATTGTGGGACCCTTAGAGGAATTGAAGTTAAAGCTTTAAAGAAAAATGAAGAGGTAGTAGAAAAACTAGAAGAAAGAATAGTTGGCCGTACCTCCCTAAACGATGTATTTAATCCTTTAACTGAAGAGCTTTTAGTAGCTGCAGGGGAACATATAAATGAATCAGTAGCTAGGAAAATAGAAAATTCTCCTTTAGAATCAATTGAAGTAAGATCTCCATTAACATGTGAAGCTAAGACTGGAATCTGTGCTAAATGTTACGGTCGAAATTTAGCTACAGGTAAAATGGTACAGCGAGGAGAGGCAGTTGGAGTTGTAGCAGCCCAATCTATTGGAGAGCCAGGAACTCAGCTGACATTAAGAACATTCCATGTTGGAGGAATTGCTGGAAATATTTCTGAGGAAAATAAATTAATTATCAAATTCGATGGAGTTGCTGAAATTGAAGACCTTAAAACTGTCAAAGGAAAAGACAGTGAAGGTAATGATATTGATATTGTAATTTCAAGAACATCAGAAATCAAACTAGTTGATAAGAAAACAGGTATTGTTTTAAGTACAAACAACATACCTTATGGATCATCAATTTTTGTTAAGAACGGAGAAAAAGTTAAAAAGGATACTGTTATTTGTCAGTGGGATCCATATAATGGTGTTATTATATCAGAGTTTTCTGGAAAAGTTCGTTATGAGAATATCCAACAAGGGATCACTTATCAGGTAGAAATTGATGAGCAAACTGGATTCCAAGAGAAAGTTATTTCTGAATCAAGAAATAAGAAATTAATACCGACTCTTTTGGTTGAAGATGCCAAAGGTAATCTCATTAGATCTTATAACTTGCCCGTTGGAGCACACATCATGGTTGAAGATGGTGAGAAAATAAACTTAGGTAAAATTTTAGTAAAAATTCCTCGTAAGTCTGCAAAAGCAGGTGACATCACAGGGGGTCTTCCTAGAGTTACTGAGTTATTTGAAGCACGTAATCCTTCCAATCCAGCGGTTGTAACTGAAATCGATGGTGTTGTCTCTTTTGGTAAGATTAAAAGAGGTAATCGTGAAATTATCATTGAATCAAAACTAGGAGATCTTAAAAAGTATCTTGTTAAATTATCTAATCAAATATTAGTACAAGAAAATGATTTTGTAAAAGCAGGTATGCCATTATCAGATGGTTCTATTACACCTAATGATATTTTAAACATCAAGGGCCCATCTGCTGTACAGCAATACTTAGTAAATGAAGTTCAAGAAGTATATCGTTTACAAGGGGTTAAAATTAACGATAAGCATTTCGAGGTTGTTGTAAGGCAAATGATGCGCAAGGTAAGAATTAAAGATTCTGGGGATACTATCTTTTTAGAAGATCAGTTGGTGCATTCTTCTGATTTCATCAAAGAAAATGATGATATTTTTGGAAAGAAAGTTATTGAAGATGCAGGTGATTCTGTAAACTTTAAGTCCGGCCAAATTATCACAGCACGTACTTTGAGAGACGAAAACTCATTGTTAAAACGTGAAGATAAACAATTAGTTGTTGCTAGAGATGCAAGCCCAGCTACAGCCACTCCAATATTACAAGGGATTACTAGAGCATCTTTACAAACTAAATCGTTTATTTCTGCAGCATCATTTCAAGAAACAACCAAAGTTCTCAATGAAGCAGCCGTGAACGGAAAAGTAGATACTCTTGAAGGATTAAAAGAAAATGTCATTGTTGGACATAGAATCCCAGCCGGAACAGGTCTTAGAGCTTATGAAAATATTATCGTAGGTTCTAATGAAGAATTTGATAAGTTAATTGAAGCAAAGGAAGAATTAAATTTTAATTAACCGATATGAGTTCTACCAAAGACCCTTCAAAAAAAGGACAGATTAACATCGAGTTAGATGATAAAGTTGCCGAAGGCACTTACTCTAATCTAGCTATTATTAATCACTCTGTTTCTGAATTCGTAGTTGACTTTGTCAGTATCATGCCAGGTACACCTAAAAGCAAAGTGAAGTCACGTATTATACTGACTCCACAACACGCCAAAAGATTAACTAAGGCATTACACGATAATGTGAAACGCTTTGAAAAAGCTCATGGTGAGATTAAAGATTATGAACAACCTCCGGTTCCATTAAATTTTGGACCTACAGGACAAGCTTAGTTATCTATTAAAATAGAAAAAATCCAACATAAAGTTGGATTTTTCTATTTTAATAGATTTTTTTAATATTCTGACGTCAAATGAAACTTTATTGAAGGATATTTTTGTTGTGTCATTTGAAGAGAAAATACAGAATCCGCAAGATAGACCAACTGCCCGTGTTTGTCAGTAGCTAGATATCGTTGTTTAATCCGCTTAAATTCTACAAATTCAGGATGATTTTTGTTTTCTGGTTCAATCCAACAGGCTTTATGAACATTTAGGTTTTCATAGCTACATTTAGCTCCATATTCATGCTCTAATCGATATTGAATTACCTCATATTGTAGAGCACCTACCGTTCCAATTACTTTTCGTCCATTTAAATCTAATGTGAAAAGTTGAGCAACTCCTTCGTCCATTAACTGGTCAATCCCTTTGAATAACTGTTTTGATTTTAAAGGATCTGCATTATTTATATAGCGAAAATGCTCAGGAGAGAAGCTAGGTACTCCTTTGTAGTTTAAGGATTCTCCTTCTGTTAGAGTATCTCCAATTTTAAAGTTACCAGTATCGTGAAGGCCTACAATATCTCCAGGGTAGGATATGTCTACTATTTCTTTTTTTTCTGCAAAAAATGCATTGGGACTTGAGAATTTTAATTTCTTATTATGTCGTACATGAAGGTAAGGAGTATTTCGTTTAAACTCTCCAGAAACAATCTTTATAAATGCTAAACGATCTCTATGATTTGGATCCATATTAGCGTGAATTTTAAATACAAATCCTGTAAATTTATCCTCACTTGGATTAACGACGCGTTCTTCACTTTGCTTAGGTCGTGGTTTTGGAGCGATAGAAACGAAACAATCCAATAGTTCTCGTACTCCAAAATTGTTTAAGGCAGAACCAAAAAATACTGGTTGTAAATCTCCGTTCAAATAGCTCTCTTTATTAAATTTAGGGTAAATACCTTCCACAAGTTCTAATTCTTCACGAAGTGTTTCTGCTGCACGATCTCCAATTATATTATTTAGTTTTGGGTCAGAAACTTCAGAGATCTTAATGGTCTCTTCAATATCACGTTTACTATCTCCTGTAAATAGATTAATATTTTTTTCCCAAATATTATAAATTCCTTTAAAGTCATAACCCATTCCAATTGGAAAACTTAAGGGTGCAACCTTGAGATTTAGTTTTTGTTCAATTTCATCGAGTAAGTCAAATGCATCTTTCCCTTCTCGATCCATTTTATTAATAAAGACTATGATCGGAATATTTCGCATGCGACATACTTTTACAAGTTTTTCGGTTTGCTCTTCAACCCCTTTAGCTACGTCAATCACAACTATCACACTGTCAACAGCGGTAAGTGTTCTAAACGTGTCTTCTGCAAAATCCTTATGTCCAGGGGTATCTAAAATATTAATTTTAATACCATTGTATTCAAATGCCAGGACTGATGTTGCAACAGAAATACCACGTTGGCGTTCAATCTCCATAAAGTCACTAGTAGCTCCTTTTTTTATCTTATTACTTTTAACCGCTCCCGCTTCTTGAATTGCCCCTCCAAACAGTAGTAGTTTTTCTGTTAAGGTTGTTTTACCAGCATCTGGATGCGAGACAATACCAAAAGTTCGGCGGCGTTCTATTTCACTTAAAAATGACATAAAAGATAATTTTTTGCAAATATACTATTATTCTCTGTAGTATAGAGAAGCCTATTTTGAAGTTTTATTTTTTAAATTCAATTTGACAAACTTGAATTTAGACCGCCATTTTATTAGCAACACTATCTTTCAGTTGATTATTTTTAAAATAGAAGTCTATTTTTCCGACATACAGTCCATAACAACCTACTTGGTTGACTATCACTTTTTTTCCTATTGCATTTTTAACTATTGTTGGCTCTTTTAAAAATGTATGAGTATGTCCTCCAATAATTAAATCGATTTCCTTTGTAGATTTGGCAAGTTTTAAATCTGATATTTTGGACGGGGATGTTTTATAATCATATCCTAAATGAGATAGACATATGACTAGATCACATAGTTCTTCTGTTTTTAAAATACGGCTCATATCTTGAGCTATTTCAATAGGATCTAGATATTTAGTTTCTTTATAATCTTCTTTATTTACCAACCCGTTTAGTTCAATTCCTAACCCAAAAACTCCAATTTTAATCCCGTCTTTAATAAAAGTTTTATATGCTTGGACATGTGTGTCCATTAAAGTATTAGAGAAATCATAATTAGCTGAAATAAAATCAAATTTTGCATGTGGAAGTTGAGAATAAAGCCCATTTATTCCATTGTCAAAATCATGATTTCCTAGGGTAGCTACGTCATATTTTAACAAACTCATTAGCTTGAATTCTATTTCACCTCCATAAAAATTAAAATAGGGAGTACCTTGAAAAATATCGCCAGCATCCAAAAGCAAAGTGTTTGGGTTTTCTTCACGTACCGATTCGACTAACGCAGCTCGCCTAGCTACTCCTCCTTTGTTTGAATTTTCTCCTTCATTTGGCCCAAAAGCATCTACGTGACTATGAACGTCATTAGTGTGCAGTACAGTGATTTTTGTAGTTTTTGACTTTGAGCATGATAACCCAATCCCTGCTATTGATAATAAGGCTGTAGAAGCTGCTGTTTGATGAATAAAATCTCTACGTTTCATAATTTATTGCTTAAGTTTTATAAAGCGCTGATCGATTTTAGGATTTAGCGTGTCATTTATAGAAAAGTAATCCAGTAAGACATTTCTAATTTTATAATTCAATTCATATAATGTATCACTTTTTTTAAAAAATTCCATTTGATCACCTCCTTTATACAGGTAATCATTGGTGGCTACAAAATATATTTTTTCTGAATCGACATCTGTGTTACCAATTTGAATTTTTTGATAGCTATTATCAGCATTAATTACTAATTCAAGTCCAGAAATTGGGTGAGCTTTGTCAGAAACCTTCAAATAATTTATCATTTCTAAAACAACAGATCCTTTAAGAGCTACAACTACTACACTATTTTCAAATGGCATTAGTTTGTACGCAGTTTTTGTCGTGACATTGCCTTTGGGTAGTATAGATCTAATGCCTCCATGATTTAGTAAAACCATATCAATATTTTTTCCTGTTCTACGTTTAAACACTGGATTAGTAAGTTCAAAAATGGCATCTGCCATCAGGTTTCCAATAGCAGTATTATAATCGCCATCATTTTTGGAGTAGTTATCAACAGAAAAACTTAAAACTTGATTCATTGTTTTGTCTAAGTTCAACTTGTATGGATTAATAATATCCTCAACTTCTTTTATAGTTTCGATTCCACTGTTTATTGATATATTTTCCCCTTCAGTATTGACAAGTATTTTTGAATTATTACATGATAAAATCAAGGAAATAATCATAAATATTTGAACTATTTTGTTCATCATTTTGTCTTACATTTGTAATAGCAATAAAGGTACATGTTTTTTAAACGATTAAAAACGCTTTCACTTCAAAAAAATATCACATTGATTCTTAAGGCTAGGGCTAAGGACTTTCAAAGTGCTAAACTAACATCTGTTGGAATTATTTTTGATTACGATTCGTATCATGACTATGTCTTTTTTCAAGATTTAATGAATGCATTGGGAATTATGGACAATAAAATTCGCTTTATAGCAATGATAAATCAAGAGAAAAATAAACCTAATAGTTGGGATTCTTTTTTTAGTTTGGAAAATTTTGATTGGTTAGGTAGGCCAAAAAGTGTTGAAATTGATGAGTTTACAAATCAAAATTTTGATCTTCTAATCAGCTATTATAAAACAAATAAGGACCAGCTTAATTTTGTAACTGCACTTTCAAAGGCTAATTTTAAAATTGGTATTAACAATCAAGATCCTAGATTACATGACTTAATTATCAATATTGAGCCTTCTCAAACAGAGGTTTTTAAATTTGAGTTGTCAAAATATTTAACCCAACTTAACAGACTATAGTATGAAGGAATTAATAGGAACAGGAGTTGCGTTAATTACTCCTTTTAAGCCAGATTTAAGTGTAGATCACCAAGCACTAGCAGCACTAGTAGAATTTAATATAACTAATGGTGTTGATTACCTAGTGATTTCTGGGACAACTGGTGAAAGTGTTACTATAAATTCGGATGAAAAAAAAGATATTTGTCAGACAGCTATAGCTGCTAACAAAGGTCGTGTACCTTTGGTATTAGGAATTGGAGGGAATAATACTTCAGCTGTTGTTGATGAAATTAAATCCACAGACCTTTCTGAATTTGCTGCCATTCTTTCTGTAGCGCCTTATTATAATAAGCCAACTCAAGAAGGTTTTTATCATCATTTTAAAGCAATAGCTACATCAACAACCACGCCAATAATTTTATATAACGTACCGGGTCGAACAGCTAAAAATATTGAAGTTACCACAATTCTTAGGTTAGCTACAGATTTTAAATCAATCGTTGGTGTAAAGGAAGCTGGAAATAATATGAGCCAATATCTAGAGCTAATAAAAAATAAAGCTAAGGGTTTTCTTGTTATATCTGGAGATGATGATTTAGTTTTAGGTGTAACTTTAGCGGGTGGAGCAGGAGTGATATCTGTAATTGGCCAAGCTTTTCCAAAAGAGTTTTCTGAAATGATTCAGTTAGGATTAGAGAAAAAAGTAGTTGCTTCACGTGCAATAGAAATGCGCTTAATGCCAATTATTAATTTGATATTTGAAGAAAATAACCCTGCAGGAATTAAGGCTGTTCTTAAGCAGAAGCAATTTTGTTCTGATTTAGTTCGTTTGCCTTTAGTTCCAGCTACCAGTAAATTACAGTCTAAAATCTCTACATTTTTAGCTCAGTTTTAGACTAGTTATTTATTGATTTGTAGTTGTTAGCTAGAAAACTGAACATTTTAGCTAAAATAATAGTTTTTTAAATCCGTATTAAATACGTAATTTTGCCCTCTTTATAAAAAGATACATGAGGAATTTTATAAACATATTAATTATTATCTTTTCATTAAGTTCTTGTAGTGAGTATCAAGCCGTACTTAAAGGAGATGATGTTGCTACTAAGTTCAAGTTTGCTACCAAACTTTTTGAAGCTGGGAAGTATACCAAAGCAAATCGCATCTTTGTTCAAATTGTACCTAAGTACCGTGGTAAGCCACAGGCTGAGAAACTAATGTTTATGTATTGTATGACATTTTATGAAACTAGAGATTATTTCACTTCAAATTATCAAATGGAGCGATTTGTCGAAGCATATCCAAAGAGTGAGAAAGTAGAAGAAATTGGTTTTTTAGCTGCTAAAAGCTATTACATGTTGTCTCCTGCTTACACTAAAGATCAGTCAGAGACATTAATAGCTATTGACAAACTCCAAGAATATATCAATAAATACCCTAATTCTGAGTATATGGCTATTGCTAGTGATCTTGTTAGAGAGCTGGATTATAAGCTAGAGCAAAAGGCATACAACATAGCGCTTCAATACAATATCACAGGTCCCTTTCACAGAGACTACAATTCGGCCATCTCTGCATTTGATAATTTTTTAGTTGAATTTCCTGGATCAATTTTAAAAGAAGATGCATTATTTTTTAAATTTGATTCAGCTTATAAACTTGCTATTAACAGTGTTGCTTGGAAAGAATCAGAACGTATAGAAAAAGCACTAAATTATTATAATTCATTATTATTTGTATTCCCTGAAACTAAATACTCCGATCAATTAACAGAGATGTATCAAAACTTACAATTAATCAAAAACAAAACAACAACGACTAAAAGTTAATTTACATTATGGATTTAAAAAAAGTAAATGCACCCGTCAATACAGAAACATACGATCGAAATAAATTAGATGCACCTACGCAAAATATTTATGAAGCTATTTCTGTAATTTCTCGTAGAGCTGAACAAATCAATAC
>MDSX01070145.1_pt1 | contig 13545 bp, 14 predicted proteins | sample 811141 | NCBI WGS metagenome assembly MDSX01 (sample SAMN05326642, study PRJNA326480) | marine metagenome | isolation source: seawater | place: Atlantic Ocean: South East | collected 2010
GTCATGTGAGAAGTTTAGTTGAATTGTGGGTTGGGTGCAAGCACTAATCGCATCTTTTTTAATTTATTCTTCGATGCCGACATAGTGAAAAGTCTTCCAAACCTGTTTGTTTCCAGTCTTGCTGCCGTCACTCTTGTCGATAACCTTACCCGTTGCGAACCAGCTACCAGTGCGAACAATCTTTTTGATTATATACTTCATCTCATGACCGCTCTTGGCAGTGCGGTAAGTTATTTGTTTTCCGATCAGGTCATTGATGTTGTGTTCGTTTGTCATGGGGATATTTTACTGCAAGGATCGACTAAACACAAGATCTTTTTTGCATTTTTGTGCGTTATTTTTGCCTAATAGGCCCACCCCATTAATTTAAAAAAAAAATTACTTGACAACCGACAGACTGGCGGGGGGAGTGAATTCTCATTATATAAACGGCCCCCACCCCATTTAATAAAACGTGGCCGCCGCCAACCAAAGTAAATATATAAAAACCCCAAAAAAAGTGTAACATACTGTATGACATACCGAAATATGCCCGTGTCTGTCGGCGGTATAAGTATATTACCAGCCCAGAGCGTATCTGTAGATTACTCTACGAGTTTTGAGTCTAACCGGAAGTTGGGGTCTTCTATTGACCAAAATGACCAGTTGAGGTTTGTGGGCGATGCCCCATGCAGTATAAGTCTATCTTTTGTTTTATTCGAAGGGTTCGACGAAGCTGCTTATGAATTCCTAAGTGATCATGTTAACTTGACTGGCAGTCTAGGTTACACAGTGGATATTGGGGGTAATTCTTTCTCTGATTGTTTTTTAGATGATTATAGTGTTTCAGTGAGGCCATTTGAGCCTGTGACAGTGAGTGCCAAGTTTACGAGCTATGATCCAAGCACAGCCGCCATCACCTCTGCTAACGAGGAAACGTCTTTGAATACGAATATGTCTGGAAATCAAATAGTCTATGGACACACATGTTCTGTATTGGGGAACGGAGGCTCTGTTTTGAATACGGATGTCTTGAGTGACATAAGCTATAAAAAGAATTATAATAGAAGCCCCGTTTATACCTTAGGCGCTTCTGCTGCATCAAGTCATTTGGTGGACGGGGCCGAAGCTGTTATGACTATCGAGTCCACAGGTCTGAACTCTTTGATTAATTACGATGGGACTAAGCTCACATCCTTCTTCACGATAGCTTTGGATGATGCGGCTGGCCAATCTATAACTAATTTTGGTAATATTACCATGCCGAGCGGCAGTTCTGTGACCGCCCAGAGCTACAATGTGGCTGGTGGAGACACTTTAGCTGCGAATGCGACGATTACACATGTAATTCTCTAAAAATCAGTGTAATATAAATACATATGGCTCGCAAAAAGTCGGAAGAGAAGAAGGTGTCATTTGACATGATGGCAGAGTTTGAGAAATCAATCAAATTCAATAGAAGGAGATTTAGATTCAGCACCAAACAAAAGAAATTTCTAGAAATCATACTAGACCCCGAATCAAAGATCATATTCGTTTCAGGCCCAGCTGGTAGCTCGAAAACGTATATGTCACTGTATGGGATGCTCAAATTAATGGAGGACAACTTTGATAGAGATATTTTGTATGTCCGAAGTATTGTTGAGAGCGCAGACCGTGGTTTGGGCAGTTTGCCCGGTGATATTACAGAAAAGTTCGATCCGTTCCTAGGACCACTCCATGATAAGATGGAAGAGATCATTGCGCCCGGAGATGCGACATTTCTCAAGCAAAAAGAGAAAATATCGGCAGTTCCAATAAATTTCTTGCGTGGAGCTAGCTGGCAGAACAAATTAATCTTCGCAGACGAGGCTCAGAACTTCACATTGAAGGAATTGACGACTTTGATCACCAGAATAGGTGAAGACAGTAAAATTATCATTGGAGGAGACTTTTTTCAGAGTGACATCAACGGAAAGAGCGGGTTTAAGCCCATGTTCGACAAATTCGATGATGATGGTGCCAAAGAAATGGGGATTCATACATTTAGTTTCAATGAAGGTGATATTGTTCGTAGTAAGATACTGAAATTCATCATTAAGAGGTTAGAAGAGACCAAATAGGTGTAAGTAGAATTTACTACTTAACTTATTATAATAAAAATAATGAATCACATATTTTGTTTTAACTGTGGGAACAAGATTCAATACAATCTATCCAAGCCCAATTTCTGCACAAATTGTGGGACTTCTCTGAAGACGGGCGAATCCTCTGCTTCAGTGGCTGCCCCCACAAAGCAAACTAAAAATAATAAAATCCAACCCCTGTCTGAAGATGAGACCGATGCTGAGTTTGTGCCGAACATCAGTAATCTAGAAGTGGACACAGAGCATTACGGTGGTTCATTTACTATTGGTTCCCTAGCAGGAGAGAAGACTCGCCCAGACTTCAAAGCAAAAGACAGTTACGATATTGATGAGTTCACTAAATAATGTCAGAAAAGAAAATATACGAAGATTTTTCGGATCTGATCAATATAGCAATAAAAAAGCAAAGGTCTAGGTGGAGACTTGACGCAGTTAAGTGGTTTGACTTCGAAGATGTAGAACAGGTCATAAAATCACACATATATGTGAAGTGGCACATGTGGGATCAAGAGCGGCCAATCGAACCGTGGTTAAACAGGGTAATCACAAACAAAATGTGGAATCTTATAAGAAACCACTACGGCTCCTATGTAAAACCTTGCGTCTACTGCCAATACGCCAGAGATAACAACTGTTTGTTCACACCTACCGGAGACCAAGACACAACATGTGTAGAATATGCTAAATGGGCCAAGAAGAAGAAATATGGCTTAGAACTCAAGACCGCAACCTCTATAGAAGAGGCGCAGATCCAAGTCGGGAGCAAAATGGATGATTATATCGACTATGAGCATTATTTTAAAAAATTAGACGTGTTTATGAAGAAAAAGTTATCTGAGCAACATTATAGAGCTTACAAGATGATTTTTTTTGAAAAATCTACAGAAGAGGATGTCGCTTTGTTCATGGGTTACAAAATAAGTGCCTCAAATGCAAAATTAGGTTATCGACAAGTGAAAAACCTAAAACGGAAGTTTTACGAAGTGGCGGCAAATATAATTAAAGATCAAGACATTTTTGGACATGAAACTGACAAGTGAACAAGAAGAGTTTCTCAGAGAGAACTCAAGTAAAATACTAGACCTAATCGAACTAACTAGGAAGTGTTTCGATGATGAGAGTTTAGACGGAAGGTCCAAAGAGGGGCGTTCTGTTCGAAAATTTTTATCAGAGAACGGGATTACTTACAAGACAACCAGACGAAAGCCAGCCAAGAAAATTGAATTCACAGAGCAGCAAAAAGAATTCATAATGGACCAAGCTGAAGACGGTCTCTCTTCTTTGGAGATAGCAAAGCTAATATTCCCAGATAAAGACATAAGGCCGCTTAGTAATGAGCAGCGCCGGGTTCTTTCCCATATACAGGAGACAAACCCTGATTTTTTACCGTCACAAGACGGAGGAGCCGTAAATGACTACACCGCCCCGAAAAGTTCTAGCAGAATTGTAAAAAAAATAAACGATTCGACAGGGATAGGGTTGGATGACTCAAAATTAAATCGACAGAAGCAAATTTGCGTCAACAAGCTGGGGATCAACCTGAGTAACAGCCGATTCTTAAAAATAATTAACAACTATTTAAACAAACAGGACCGTGAGCTGTTTGAACAGGAGTTTGTTCGTCTTACTTGGGATAAGCCTGATTTGACCGCTGACGAGCTTAACCTCTATTTGAATGTCTGTAAAGAGGTTATCAACCTAGAGGTCGTCTCAGCGCATCTGAACAAGCTTAACGAGATGTTTGACGTTGCTGATGACCAAACTGAGATGACTGTCCGGCTAGCAGAGATCATCAAGGCAAAATCACAAGAATATCATCAATGTGAGACCCGAATTGAGAATTTAACGAAAAAGCTCCAAGGCGACCGTGCGGAGCGAATGAAAAAGAATCAAAAGGATCATGCCTCATTTCTCGCCATCGTTCAGATGTTCCAAGAGGAAGAAGAGCGTCAAACCATGATAAAGATGGCTGAGATGCAAAAAAAGATAATTAAAGAAGAGGCCGAACGTTTAGAAGGTATGGCCGAATGGAAAGCCCGTGTACTAGGAATAAGTCAAGACGATGCAATTTGAATGCAAAGAATGTGGTAAAGAGTTTAGTAGTCAACGCAGCCTACACACTCACCTTAAGGCTCATGGTATGTTCATGGGGGAGTATTACGTCAAGCACTACCCACGCCATGACAAGTTGACGGGAAAGGCTATAGAATTCAAGAGTGTAAAGCAATATTTTTCATCCAATTTTAATCGCCCTGCAAACATGTTAAAGTGGTGCAATACAGCACCTAAACATGAGGCAAAGGAGTTTGTATTGGAAGAGCTTAAAAAAAGACTTGAGGAGAAGGAGCTTAAGCTAGCTCCATCTAGTATATATTTAAAAACTGCTAAACTTCCTACCCTTGATATCATCAAGGATCTATTTGGCAGTTATGGGTTGTTATGTAAGGAGCTAGGGGTGGAGCCAGCGTACAAGGAGAAATTGTGCGATGAATTTTTTGAGGATTATAATAATGCAGATATTTGCATCGATACGAGAGAAAACAAACCTTTAAAGTTTAGTAACTCCCAAAGCATGAAGTTAGATTTCGGGGATTATACACTAACACCTAACACTTACACCTTCACACATGTTGAGAGAAAATCCTTTAATGATTTTGCTACCACTGTAACTAATGGTCATGAAAGGTTCTTGAGGGAGCTTGAACGCTGTAAAAGTGTTGGATGTTATATGTTTATTGTAATCGAAACCAACTTCAGCAAACTTGGGAAGACTAATAATTTCGCATACAAAAGATTCAATCTTGATTATGTGTTTAATAAGATGAGGAAGATCGAGGCCCAATACGCTGACTGTTGCCAGTTTGTATTTAGCGGGTCTAGAAAAGATAGTCAGGAACTCATACCAAAAATTCTTTGTTTAGGCAAGAAGTTGTGGAGAGTGGACCTGCAGTACTTTTGGAATAAAATTTTAGAAAAAAATGAGTTGGACACAGGGGAACCAGAAGCTTTACAAGAAGTTTCAGAACATAAACCAAGAAATACTTTCAAAAGAAGGTTACATCGAAGAAGGCGAGGCTAAGTTACTTTTATATAAGTTTCTGAGGGAGAACCCGTCTTTCACATCTGAATTGTTTACAGGTGTTAAGTTGTTCCCGTTCCAGCATATGGCCATTAAGTCCATGATGGAAACTGATTACTTTTTAGGAATTTGGTCTCGTGGTATGAGTAAGTCTTTCTCGACAGCTGTGTTCGCTATACTGGATGCTATAATGAACCAAGGCGTCCAGATTGGCATTATCTCTAAATCGTTTCGTCAGTCAAAGATGATCTTCAAAAAGATAGAAGATATCGCAAAAAGCCCCAAGGCTGAATTTTTATCCCAGTGTATCACAAGGACATCAAAGATGAATGATGAATGGGTTATGGAAATAGGGACTAGCAGTATTAGAGCTTTGCCGCTAGGCGATGGTGAAAAGCTCCGTGGTTTCCGTTTCCAAAGAATGATTATTGATGAGCTTCTTCTGATGCCTGAGAAAATCTATAATGAGGTTATTATGCCTTTCCTATCTGTGGTGGAGAACCCCACAGAGAGGCAGGAGGTCTACGACCTCGAAACAAAGATGATAGAAGAAGGGGAGATGGTTGAAGATGAGAGAACTCGTTGGCCTAACAACAAAATTATTGGTTTGTCATCAGCATCTTATAAGTTTGAGTATTTGTACAAACTGTACCAGCAGTATGAAAGTTTGATTGTTAATGAGAACAAACAGGATGGCGCTCACCGGGTTATTATGCACTTTAGTTATGATTGTGCGCCTCCACAACTATATGATCAGAACCTAATCAATCAATCCAAGTCTACTATGAGCCAAGCTCAGTTTGATCGAGAGTTCGGTGCTTTATTCACAGATGATAGCTCAGGTTACTTCAAGGTTAGTAAAATGGCGAGTTGCACTCTGCCAGACGGAGAAGGTCAGTGTGTGGAGGTGTTAGGTGACCCTAAGTCCAAATACATACTGGCATTCGACCCTTCTTGGTCCGAGAGTGAAAGCTCAGACGACTTTGCGATGCTTTTGGTAAAGGTCCACCCAGAGACCCGGAAAGGGACTGTGGTGCATAGCTACGCAGTTTCTGGCACTAGTTTGCAAAGCCATATAAAATACATGGCTTACCTACTAATGAATTTTAACATAGAAATGGTGGTGGGCGACTACAACGGAGGTCTACAGTTTCTTAATGCATGTAATGAGAGTGGCACATTCAAGAAGTTGAATCTAAAGATGGGTCAAGTTGACGCTGAGCTAGATAACCAAAAGGAATATGTTAAGAACTTACGCAAACTTAAAAACAACATAAATAAGAAAGAGAGGAAGTTTGTATTCCTTAGGAAACCAAGCTCTGTCTGGATCAGATTCGCTAACGAAAACCTACAGGCTGCATTCGACCATAAGCGCTTGTATTTTGCTGGAGCTGCTATGGATGACAACTACAACATGCAGAGGAAGGCTAATATACCCATAGAAAAATTAAAGTTTTTAAGAAACCAAGATATGGAGGAAAAGAACAAAGGGGCTAGGATGATTGACTTTGTGGAGCATCAGAGAGATATGATGGACCTCATAAAAGTTCAATGTGCCTTAGTGCAAGTTACAACCTCTCCGCAAGGGACTCAAAGTTTTGACCTGCCTCCTAATCTACGAAAACAAAAAGGGGCTGACAAAGCAAGGAAAGACTCCTATTCCGCAGTCGTTTTAGGTAATTGGGGTATGAATGTTTACTTCGATATGCTTGAAGATAAAGGCGATGATATCCAGACGACTTTTACCCCAATGTTTATTTCTTAACTTTTAAAAGTTAGAAAGTTACTTTGTGTGTAATATAATATTGTAATGGCGAGGAAATATACAAAAAAATCAGACTACTGGCAGAAGTTTAACAAAGAGCAGAGTCTCTCGGATTTGGTGCAACCAAGTCAGACAGAGGAATCCTACTCACCGGACCTAGTGGGAGAGGCGTTTTATACATCTGATGCTTCCTATGGTCACGTTTCAAAAGCTAGAACGAATAGTACACCGACGACTAGGGCCACCAGAGTAAATGCCGCTGCTGTCAGAACTACGATAGATAGGTTCTCCAGTATTCGGAAAGGTTTACTCCCGTATGAGTATGCAAGTGACGGAGTGCATGTGCGTGAGGGTATAGAGCTTTGCCAAAAGGCATACGCTAATGTGTCAGTATTCAGGAATGCTATAGACATCATGTCTGAGTTCGCCAATACCGATGTCTACCTTGAAGGTGGTACAAAGAAGAGCCGGGAGTTCTTCACAGAGTTTTTTAAAAGAGTTAACTTAATAAACCTTAAGGACCAATACTTTCGTGAATATTACCGTAGTGGTAACATATTCATATATCGTTTTGACGGCGAGTTTAAAGCTGATGATTATGCTAGACTTATGAACCAAGTAGGTGCTATAAACCCTAGCGCCAACAAGATACCCGTTAAGTATGCTGTACTAAACCCATTCGACATAGTTGCCAAAAGAGCTTCTACTTTTAATATCGGGGCCTACGAGAAAGTCCTATCTGAGTATGAGCTTTCTAGACTTCAGAATCCTCAGACAGAAGAAGACCAGCAAATTTACGATTCATTAGATGAAGATCTGAAAAAGGTCGTCGATGATGGGGGCTACTACACAGATGGTGTTAAGATCAAGCTAGATCCGCAACGTCTGAGTTTTTCGTTTTATAAAAAACAGGATTACGAGCCATTCGCTATTCCATTCGGTTACCCAGTCCTAGAAGACATCAACGCTAAGCTTGAGCTTAAGAAAATGGACCAAGCTATCACTCGCACTGTTGAGAATGTAATCCTTCTCATAACTATGGGGGCTGAACCAGAAAAGGGTGGTATAAATGGCAACAACATCAACGCTATCCAAAATTTGTTTAAAAACGAATCAGTAGGTCGTGTCTTAGTATCTGATTATACAACTAAGGCTGACTTTGTTATCCCAGACCTTAATAAAGTTCTTGGACCTGCTAAGTATGAAATACTTAATCAAGACATCAAGCAGGGTTTACAGAATATTGTTCTAGGCGAAGAGAAGTATAATTCAACACAAGTAAAAGCTCAGATCTTTATAGACAGGCTTCAAGAAGCACGGCAATCGTTTATGAATGACTTCTTGCAAAAAGAAGTTAAGAGAATCGCCAAGAGCCTTGGGTTTAAATCTTACCCAACCGTTTGCATGAAGGATGTTGACATGCGTGACGAGGTGCAGCTTATGCGTGTTGCTACCAGACTTATGGAAGTTGGGGTACTTACTCCTCAACAAGGTATGGACATGTTCCACACAGGTAGGTTCCCCAACTCTGAGGATATCGCACCTGCACAGAAAGACTTTGTAGAGAAAAGAAAAGAAGGTTATTACAATCCTATCGTGGGAGGTGTGCCTATGATTGAAGACGAGGTTTCTGTGGACCCTAAAACCAATACCACCCCCAAGGCTGCTGGTAGGCCCAATGATACCACGACAACAGAAGCTAACTATTCTCGTTCAAACATCCAAACTACTATATATGAAGTAGAGGCGCTTATTTCACAAGCCAATGAGCAAATGAAAGAAAAGCTTGATTCAGAGGAGCTTGACAAGCAACAGAGCGATATGGTCACGAAACTTTGTGAGTCTATTGTGTGCGCTTCTGACAAGAAAAACTGGGGACAAACTTTATCGGCTTGCATAAAAGACTTTAATGCCATCGAAGATTTAAATACATTAGATAGCATTTTAAGTGTAAGCACTAAACATAACTTGGATGTTTATGCGTCCGCAATTTTATATCATAGCAATGAAAATTAATCCTGAAGATATTGAAGTACCTCTCGAAAGTGAGATGACCGTCAAAGACGGTGAAGTTGAGTTGTCAATTGCCAAGAAATATGGTGATGCTGAAGCTGGAATTTATAAATCATATATGAGTGTCTGTGCTGCAGATGACAAGTGCATGGTTGATACCAAAGGCATGGACAAAGATGAAACTATGAAGTGTTGCTCCGCTCAGTATGGGAAGATGAGAGCTATGATGATGGATGATAGCAGGGGGGAGCTAAACGAAGACCAAAAGAAACTTCCACCTGCACTGCAAAAAGCGATCATCGAGAAGATGAAAAAGGCAGGTAAATACAAGGACTCTGACAAAAAAGAAGAAAAAGAAGACTAACAACTGATGCCTTACAAATATACTACATTCTTTGAATCAGAAATTTGCGCTCGTCAAATAAACGAGACTTTTGTTTCAAAGGCTTCTTTGGAAGAGCTTGCATCACTCGTCCCCAATGATATAGATTTTGAGAAGAATATTGATCTGTTGGGCGTATCATTTAACGCCGCAGTTGTAAATATGTTCAACAAGAACGGTGACGGCCTAAGCACCGAAACAGCTTTAGCCTACACAGATCAATTCATTCACAAACCAACGAATATCGAACATAACAAAGAGAAGGTAGTTGGTCATATAGTAACAGCGGGATTCAGTGATTACGGCTCTAATCGTATATTATCAAAAGAAGAAGCTGGAAATATTGAAAAACCTTTTAATATAGCTTTGGGGGCTGTTGTTTATAAATCAGTTAATAAACAATTTGCTGAGCTGATTGATAGATCCACTGATCCAGATGATGAATCTTACTACGGCAAGATATCGACAAGCTGGGAAGTCGGATTCACTAATTATGTTTTAGCGGTTGGTAGTAGTAAACTAGAAGAGGCTACTATCATTCGTGATCCTGATAAGATCAAAGAAATGGAACCTTATTTAAGAGCCTATGGTGGTTCTGGCCAAACAGAAGAGGGGCAACCTATCTACCGTTTGATAACCGGAAACATCTATCCTCTTGGAGTTGGTTTCACTGCCAAACCAGCGGCAGATGTCTCTGGTGTATACTCTCCTAAACATTCTAAGAAATCTGTAATCGCTAACGATAGTACAGATATTATTTCACAAAATAAAGAAAAAAACGTAAACAAAGAAAAGATTATTGCTATGGATACAGAAAATGTCATCTCAGAACTTAAGGAGCTTCTCGTCGAAAAGAAATTTTCGGAAGAGGCTGTTGCTTCCATGACTAGCAATTTCGCTGATGCGATTCGTGAAAGCGATGAAAAATACCGTCAGGATATTGAAATTGCCAAGTCTGAAAAAGAAGCTGTTCAGAAGGAACAGGAAGACCTAAAATCTTCTGTTGCTGAACTTCAAGAAAAACTAGAGGAAGCTAATGAGCGCTTGTCCACTTTTGAAACCGAGAAGAAGGCTGAAGAAGCTGTCGCTCGTTTCAACTCTCGTATGGATGAGCTTGACTCCAAGTTCTCTCTTGCCGACGAGGATCGTGAGTTCCTTGCTCAGGAAATTAAGTCACTTGACGAGGCAGAAGAAGCTTTCGCTTCTTTCTCTGAAAAACTAGAAGTACTTTGGAAGCACAAGAGCAATGCTCATAAGGAAGCTTTCGAAGCAGAAATTCAAGCTCGTATTGACGAGGAAGTTGCTAAGCGTGTCTCTAAGGCGTCAACAGAAGATGTTGATGTTGAAGATGCTCTTGATAATGCAGAACAAACTGACGCTGACGTTTCTAACGTCAACGAAGCAGTCGCTTCTTCTAACGAGTCATTCGTAGATAAATTTAAAGGCGCATTCTCTCGTGAGAATGTAACAATCTCAAGATAAAAAAACAACTATTATAATATTATGTCACTTCGTATTCTACCATTTAGACAATACAGTGAAGAGGATGTTGTAAACCTTTACCGCATGGCTGATGGTGGCGAACTCGCTGCCACCACTGATAGCGGTACTGGAGACGCTGGTGTTTTTGTTAAAGTTTCCGCTGGAGACTTTAGCGCTGACCCAGTCGCTTACGCATCTGATTCTTACCTTGGAAAAACTGATTACCCATTCGTGGGACGGGCGCAATACCCGAAAGTCGGTCTCCAAATGGAAGCTGCAACCACTGGTTCTGCAGTTTTAGGTATCGCCCTTCTTCAAACCGCTAAGGCTGACGAGAATGGTGAAAAACTTCTTTATAACCCACAGAAGGCTGCTGAACTTCAAGCTGTTCTTCCCGGTCAAGCTGTTCCAGTTGCTACCAAGGGTGTGTTTACTGTCGCTGCTTCTGCGGTTGACGGGACTCTCACTCCCGGAACTAAGTTCCAGATTTCTGCTAACGCAGGAAAGATCACTGGTGCTGATGTAGATGGCGCACTCGCTATCGGAACTGTTCTTGGAACTGGATCACGTACCTCCCAGAATGGAGAGACTGACCAGCTTGCAGGTAACTACTACGTAATCAAACTTGGCTAATAACCCCAGAAAGGAACTAATCAAATGAAAATTACTTTAAAACGTACCCCAGAACAAATCGAGTTGGTTAAAGCTATGGCTTCTCGTAATCGCACTGTCGCTTACGAAGCTCAAGTAGCTCTTGCTGAGTTTATCGGACCTGTGCTTGCAGAGGTTATTAACAATGCTCCAACTATTTCGAATCTTTTCACCTCTCTTCAGTTCAACGCTGACGACAACCCTTCGATTCCTCTTGATCTCTACTATGACATCAATGACGAAGACTATGTGAAAGTTTACAGCCAGTCTCACGCTGGTGGTCTTCCTACAAACCAAGTCCTTCCTACAGCTTCCGAGCTTAAGGTTGCTACTTACAGCCTCGACACTGCAGTCAGCTTTGACCGCCGTTATGCTGCTAAGTCACGCATGGATGTTGTTTCTAAGACCTTCACTCGTGTTGCTCAAGAAATCCTTGCTAAGCAGGAGACTACTTCTGCTTCTCTCGTCATGGGTTCACTTGCTGACGCCTCGACCAACAGCACCAAGCACGTACGTGCTGGATCTACTGCTACAGGTGGACGCTTCCTCCTTGACGACATCAATAAAATGATGACTCTTTCGAAGCGTATCAACGGATCTTTCCTTGGTGGAACTCCAGCTGCTGGACAAGCCCGTGGAATTACCGATCTGATCGTCTCTCCTGAGGTTGTCGAAGAGCTTCGCTCGATGGCTTACAATCCTATCAATACAAAAGGTTCTCCTGCTGGTGGAACTGCTTCTGATGGTATTGCAGCTACTGATGAACTTCGTAACGCTGTTTACAACTCTGCTGGACTCCCTGAGTTCTACGGCATTTCCATCATGGAGATCCTTGAGCTTGGAGTTGGCAAGAAATTCACTAGCGTGTTTGACGCTGCTGCTGGTTCTATTGATTATGGAACCAACGAAAGCGGTGGAGTGTTCGCTGCCACAGACGATATCGTCGTAGGACTTGACCGTTCTCGTGAGTCTCTGATCCGTGCAGTCGCTGTTGATTCTGATAATGGTGGTGAGTTTAACCTCATCGCTGACGACCAGTACAGCATCCGTCAACAAAAGATTGGATACTTCGGCTCTCTTGAAGAGGGACGTATGGTTCTTGATGACCGTGCGCTCGTCGGAACTATCGTTCAGGGTTAATAAACCTAGATAATTTAAAGGGTCACCCTTCGGGGTGACTCTTTTTTTTGTATTTTAATAAAATAAGTGTATAATATAATATGGACAATAAATTCGAACAAGTTTCTTACGGTGATGGCGAGACAAATTTCTTTGGGGTTAAAAGCACCGCAGAGCTACAAGAGAAGCTAAAGAACATTTCAAAGTCAGAGCTAAGGGGTTTGGCCTCAAAAGTTGGTTTAAATCCCAACAGGACAGGTAGAGACCTAAAGCAGATGCTGCTAAATGAGTTTAGATCTTACCAAGCTAAGAATTCTCCTGTTCCTGCTCCAAAACAGATGTTCGCTAACGCTTCTGAAGATGTTATCGACATGTTGAAGTCTGTAGGTGATATAGCCTCAGAGAAGCGGGATGAGAGGATGAAAGAAGATCAGAACAAAAGAACTTCTTTTGGTAAGTTAGAAGATTAAAGTGTAAGTTATTACATGAGTATTATTAGTGATTTAGCTGTTGATGTATTTCAAGATGAGTTTGATAGCGATTCCACAGTCGCTACTTCAGGCTCTATTCAAGCTTGGATGGAGAACAACCTAGGGCAATTGAACACTTTGATTCATCAAGACTTTAGTGGGACAGGCGCTGTATTAGACACAGAGGCCCAGTCCATCCACAAAGAGCTGTATCTAAGCAATTATTATAGCAAACAATCTAGAAATGCTCTAAGAGGTATTACTAACACATCTAACGATTCTAACATATTGTCTTTAAAGGACGGAGAATCCGCTGTGACGTTCGTTAACCGCAATGAGGTGGCCAAGGTCTATAAAGGTCTTGCAAGCGATTCTAAGGCCAAGCTAGACGACCTAGTGGCTAAATATAATATATATGAAGCTAAGCCCCAACAAGTGGGCGGCTTTGAGGGTGAGATCTACACTGGAGACCCCTCTTA
>MDSX01038872.1_pt1 | contig 13530 bp, 14 predicted proteins | sample 811141 | NCBI WGS metagenome assembly MDSX01 (sample SAMN05326642, study PRJNA326480) | marine metagenome | isolation source: seawater | place: Atlantic Ocean: South East | collected 2010
GGCTGGTGCTGGCACTGGAGGAGGTGATGGATTTGGCATTGGTAATGAAGGTGGGGCTGGAGGTGCTGCTGGGGCTGGAGGTGGTGTCGGCAGCGGTGGTGGTGGTAGTGGTAATATTGGCTCTGCTTCTGCTGGTGTTGGCACTGGAGGAGGTGATGGATTTGGCATTGGTAATGAAGGTGCTGCTGGGGCTTGAGGTGCTGCTGGGGCTGGAGGTTCTGTTGGGGCTGGGGTTGGTGGTGAAGCTGGATCTTCAGATTGTTCTGTTACTGGGGGCGCAGAGGGTATAGGCGTTGGTAATGAGGGTACAGTAGGGGTTGGTGTTGGAGGTGTTGGTTCTTCTGCTGGTTCTTCTGCTTCTACTGGCACTGGAGGAGGCGATGGATTCGGCATTGGTAATGACGGTGGTAAAATCCTCCATGGGGGATGTATAACATCAAATCTTCTTTTACTATAGTCATAATTTTTAAAATAATATTTTTCATCCATATAACTTGTATTTAGAAAAATATTTATATATTATTAATATAATAACAATGACATACACCATGAAATGCAAAAAATCTGATTCTAAATATACACCAGTTTATTACCCATTCAAAAACTATACCCCAGAAGATGACACAGCCCAGGATATTGAAGACCCTAATATAGATGCTAAAAAACTATGGATAGACATTATGAGATGGTCATATTTAACTATTTTTATTTTTTATGTAATGTATATATTATCGAAATTATTTAAAACAAATGACGACCTGCTTGATGATTATAATTGGTGGACGGATAATGTTTTCGGGAGTTTCAGAACAAAACTAATTTTAATCATTATTATACTAATAACTTTTATAAATTCAGTTGTATGTGGGTTTCTTATGGCGATAAAACCTATAACTAGAACCTCGATGTGGACGTGGTTACCCGACCTTATATTAACATTCATTAGTGTGTTATTAATTATGGCACTAACAATTTCAGCCACTAATGTAAACACATTTTACACACTGAATGGGGTTCAAAAAACAATGGCTGTATTTGTGGCACTTTTGGCATATAACTCTTTTGTTGATTTAGTCCTTTGGAATCGCCTAACACCCTAATACCTACAAATTTAAACTCATAGTATTTTTCATTTTTCTATTTGACTTTTTATTAGATTTTTCTGTGTCTTTTTCGTCAATCTTTAACCCAGATAATATATCACTAATATCTTCCGGTCCTTTCATTTCTGCACGATGTGACCTTTCTACCGGTTCTCCCATAGATTCATCACCTTTTGCATGTCGCAAATCGGGTCGATTATTATTATTAGCCATTTCCATAAAATTACCAAAACCATTATTATTATTTGAACTCATTTGATCTACTGCAGCTTTAGTAAATTGCTGCATTAAATCTGGATTTTGTCTCATTATATCATCCATACCCGGCATTGCAGATTTTAATAATGTATTTGACATATGTATCATTATAGCACTTCCTGCCAATTGAAACATTAGTTTTATTTCAGGTGCTAATTTGCCCTTTGATTTATATTTTTCATGCAACTCCCCAAATATATCATCGTACTCTTGTAAATTCTCATTTACTTGTTCACCCCAACCATCTAAATGGATATCAAATGGATCAAATTTGTTATTCATGAACTCCATACCAGTAATAGCAGCCATCAACATTTTCCCTTGAAATTTTACACTATTAGACTTTTCTTTTTCACGTATTATTGTTTCATACTCTCCTTTCATTTCTAACAATGATGACTCCATGTCATAACGCTTTCTCAAAGAAACACCTTTTTTCTCTAACTCCTCTAATAATCGCATGTATTTAAACTTCTCGTGTAATTCATCTTCTTTATTAAATTTGGATTCTATAGGTTCCGGTAACGAATTAACCTTAGCAAACCCATCCCATGTTTGTGTAACCGGATCGCTAAAAAAATTATCTTTATCTACTGTGTCATTATTTACTGTCTCATTCAATGTCTTTTCTAACTCGTCTAAACTACTAGAAATATTAGTATGTTCTATACTTTTATTTGTTAATAATTCCAAACCTTCTATATTAGTGCCTATATTTTCAGTTTGGGCTTCATCTATTTTCAACGGTATTTCTTCAATATCCAAATTTAATGCCATTATGAATTAGTTAGGAAATTAATTTTAAGTCCCTCCGCATTATTTTATTTTATTTTTATTTTATTTTTAATCTCCTATTTCTTTTTTTAATACACGTTTTATATAATATAACCCTTGTAAAAACGAATCTGCTAAATCATCCTTTTTACTTCCTATAAACATTTCATTATAACGACTCCAACCTTCGTTTATAGTAATTATATACTGAGTCAACATTATTCCCATTTTTTTTCTAACATTGTAACTATTACCTTTACTCTCTTTCATTTCTTTTACATAATTATCAAATATCTTTAATTTGTTCTGTGACGATATCATTTCTATTTTTTCTAAACCATTCATTATAAAATACTGCATTATCATTCCTTGTATTGTTTTCATTCTATTAGCTATCGGACTTATTTGATTCTCTATCAATACTATCTCTACCCCACTTATATCAAACAACAATTCATCAAATACATCTTTCATATTTTTACCCAATGTTACCATATTCACCTTTTCTGCATTTTTTTTTTTAATTTCTATTGCACCTTTTTTCTTATGAACACCACAAAAACACTCATTTTCAAATTTATATTTCGCTACATTTTCACACTTACTCTTAGATGATGTATATCCATCGCATTTTCTTATAACACCCCCCATCAAAGATATTGTCTGCCATTTTACAATATCTATCGTATCATCATTATTTATGCAAAATATACATAATCCTAAATTTTTTATTCCAACATCTATACTTATTATTTTACTCATTCTTTAATATATTCACTAATTCATTTCTTTTTAGATTTGTTAACTTTATTGATGGATCCATTTCTTTTATCTTTAACTTTAATGCAGATACTGTCATTTTATCTATTTCAGTCTTGTCATTAAGCATTCCTTCTATAATTAATGAGTCTATGTCTCCTTCTATAATAGACGGTTTCATATCATCCATTTCTATTTCTTTTGTATTGTCTATATTATTATCCTCTTCTATCAACTCCACAACCCCTACATTTTTGTTTACATCATCTTCATCATCATCTTCATCTTCATCATCTTCATCATCATCATCATCATCTTCATCATCAGATATTATTTGTAAACCCAATTCATTATAATCCACATTTTCACCCAATGATATATCATTTCTTGTTTCATTATTACTATTTACATCTTCACCACGCGCTTTCCCTAAAAAATTACTAACCCGATTTATTTCTTCCATCTCCTGCGCAAGCGTATTAGTTAATTCCAATATACCCATTATCTTTGTATTCTGTTGCTTTATAGCATATCTCATATATAAATAACATGCTCCTATCAACAATATTATACCTAAATATACTAATCCTAACTGCATTTTTTTATATTCTCATTTTTTTTTGCATTATTAAACGAAATTTTCAAAACATATATCATTTACATTATGATTTTATGTTTATCATACATTATCGATATCCACCCCAATAAATCTCTACATAAATCTTTGTCCATTCTGTTTACCTCCCGGCAATTGTTGAGATTTCACCCCTGTTCGTCACGGTTTTATGAAAGCCGTACCAGAACATGTATTATAATTTCTATTTTTTACAATACTATTCCTTTTCTCTTTTTGATATATATTTTTATTCATAGTCATATCTAAAAACTCTTCTATTTCTTTTGAGTAAACTTTACACATATTTATCTTTTATTTATTCTATTAGTTTTATCTATATCTTTATTTAAGAACATCTTCTTTATTATCTTAAAATAATGAACACATTATCTAAACTCATAATACACAAACTCAATTCTTCGAAACTTCCAAAACTCGCTGCTAAATGCAGTACAAACAATTCGTGGAAATGGATTGAAAATAAATTCGTGAATGGTTCAATTGAAACTTGTAAAACCAGACTTCGGGGTCTAAACATCAAACCAGGTGATAGGGTCGTATACAAAGGTAACAATTCATTAGAATGGATATCATGGAACATGGCGTGCAATTCATTGGGGATTATTTGGGTTCCTATGTACACAAACCAACCATATCAATACACAGAACATGTAATTAATGATTGTAAACCATCTCTCGTAATCAGTGATGATAATAACATATTCAAAATACACGGAGAATTAAGACAAATATCTAACCAAATTACACATAACACCGCATACGAAGGTACTATTGAATTTCGCACCAATGACAAGAACATTGCCAATATTATTTACACCTCCGGCACAACTGGAAATCCTAAAGGAGTCGTTCTCACCAATGATAATATTATTTCCAACATAGAAGCCGTTAGAAACCGTTTTGGTACTGCAAATAATACGACATCGTTAAATATTTTACCATGGGCTCACATTTATAGCCAAACATGCGAACTATATTATAACCTTATTTATGACAACAAACTTGCCATTAGTACTGGAAAGGAAGTCTTTATGCAAGAATGTAAAGAAATAAAACCAGATATTCTCTATATCGTCCCAAAACTATTAGAAATAGTAAAACAAAAAATAGAATTCTTAGATAAACCATTGATCAAATTATTACTACCACGGTTATTGAAAAAAATTTTTGGTGGAAATGTTCAATATATCTTTAGTGGCGGCGCAAAACTTAAAGAACCTGTAAAACAATTCTTCTCTGATAACAATATTGTAATATGTGAAGGTTACGGATGTTCAGAAACCGCACCTATGATCAGCGTCAACCACTTCGAATCACCCAGGGACACTGAATCAATTGGAAAAATATTAGATAATGTTTTGGTCGAAATAATTGATGGCGAAATCCAAGTTTCCGGACCAAATGTCATGTTAGGTTATTGGAACGATAAAGAAAAAACTAACGATGTTTTGATTAAACGCAACAATAAACTATGGTATAAAACCGGCGACAGTGGGGAAATTAAAGACGGTTTCTTATATTATAACGGACGTCTCAACGACAACTACAAACTCTCAAACGGTAAATTCGTTAACGTTCAAGAAGTAGAAGGAATTATTAGTGAGTTTATCCATGTTCCATTCATAATCTACGGCAAACAAGATACACACAATGCAATTATTACAACTCAACATGTCCCGCAATCTACATTAGATTTCATTAATAATAAACTCGATAAACAACTACACATAAAATCAATCGATATTATTGATGAAATGACTATGTCCAAATTTTATACCCCCAAAATGAGCATTAAACGCAAAAAACTTATAGAATACGTCTCGAATATCAACCACATATAATATGTCTGTAACGGCGTTTGTCACCTACCTCTTCTATTTATTCATTTTTTAATTTATATCAAATCCCCTACCGTCCTATATTTCAAATCCTTGTATTTTATGAAAAAAATAAAGAGTAGGTGACAAAAACAACCCCCCACCCACCTAATACCCTAATTTTCTTGTGGTGTTGCCTTTGTTTTTTTTAGCCCCCATACGCGTCCCCAAAAATTTCTCTATGTTCCTGGCCACCCTAAGTGGTATTTTTCTAGGATTAACATCCGTTAATTTTTTTAAAAGTAGAATAATACTACTTCTCTTTTCAGGCAATTTCATTGATTTCGAAAAATAATCCCCAAACCCCAATCCTGTGAAAAACCTTATTGTGTTATTTGCATCCGTCAAACTAATCTCTTGTAAGGTTTTTTCTATATGTATAGCATAATCGGGTTGCTCCATAATTATTGATATCAGTTTTTCTTTCGTTTGATTTCTTGATATACTATCACTATCCTTTTTAACAGACTTTGCTTTTACTGACTTTGCTTTTACTGACTTTTTAACTGATAATGACGATTTTATTACAGATGGAGGTGGATAAAATGGAACACTGGATTTAGGAGGCGATTTAGCCAACACCCTAGATGTGTTTATACTTTTTATTATCTCTTGAATTATTCGTTGCGGAAATATATTCAGCATTTCTTTTGTTGTTCGGGGAATAAATACTGATGTTTTAACTAAATTACGCCCATGTTCTAATCTCTTTTTATCAACATTTCTTATCTGTCTTGCTAAATTTTTTATATGAACCTTCGCTATACGCACTTCATTTATTCCAACATTTCTATATAACACTATACCATCCTCATATCTGTTATCGTATAAATCATCGTGATATAATGTCCACTTATCAAGCATCGTCTTTAATAATTCTTTGTCGTCTGGTAATTCTGATGGTGGAGCATCCGGTCTATTATTTTCTACCCATTCACTATACTCTCTAAGTCCTTCCATTATATATAATGATATATAATTATATATAATGTTAATAATTTTTATAATGGATACGTCTTAACCAACTTACCTTTTTATGTAAGGTTGTGTGTTAAATCCTTTTATCCACTGCCATTTCGTTTTACGCAAAACGGTGGTTTTATATTAGAAAGAGTATAAAATAGAAAGATTATGAAAATATTATTAATCCTGCCCCAAAAATTGAAATATTAATATGACCGATACTTTTGTTATACAATTAAATGACTACTTTTGATCTATCTAAAAACACAATGGGCAATACTTGCACTAGTGAGGAATCGCCTAATGAATGGATGAATGCTCATATGCCTGAAGCAAAACGCGTAGACTTTAGTGAATATTCGATGAGCAAATGGGAATTCCCTCAGCACGTCAAAGAATACATTCAGCAAAATTGGACAAAAATTAATGATATTAATGGTGGAGAATATCAAAAACCAGAAACAACTACAAACAGTAAAACTGTATATGGTGGGGTACATATGGACGAATACAATAAAAAAGCCCTCGATGTATTTCTAACAAAAGGATCAGACGAAGCCGTAAAATATATGATGACCCATCCAGAAACTGGACATTCTATTTCGTACGCCGAAAGTCGAATGTATTACGGGTAAAATTTCTAAACACCTCCTATTAATTTACTCGCCTCTTCCACTATAGTCTTCGGATAATTCAAATTCTTTAATACCTCTACCCCCCCTTTTATCTTCGTTATTCCATTTTTCTTTTTGTAAGTATATACTATCTTCCCTCTTTCATCATAATATGCCCCCATATGATAATTAGTAATTGATTTATCTTTCGTTTTCAATAGTGAATCACACATGTCCAAATAATGTGTGGTAATTATTAATCTCACATTCTTGTAACGCGACATATACTGTATATAAGCATATCCCGCCGCACTAGCCTCATATGGATTTGTACCACTGTACAACTCATCGAAAACACACAAATGTTTCTTACCTATGTCTTCCTCAACACTTTCTATAATGTTCTTACATCTACGAGCCTCCGCCTGGAATAAACTGTCCCTGCCGTTCGTATCGGGTATATTCAAATAACAATGAATTTTATCATACACCGCAATCTTCCCCCGTTTGTAAAAACCACAACCTATTTGCTGAGATAATATTATATTGAACAATACCGTCTTTAACAACGTCGTCTTTCCAGAAGCATTTACACCGGTTATTATTTTATTATTATTTATTTTAACATCATTTAATATTTTGTCACCAACTATCGCCGGATAGTACATCCCGGTCATATTCGAAAAATTACATTTGTATCTAGCCTTTGCCAACAACTTACCTCCCATTTTTCTTTGAATAGAACATATATTATCTAGATACCCATTAAAATCGTTAACATAACGTAACACCCCTTTGCAACTATCGTCCTTAAATAATTCATATATTGAACACCTTATTTTACCCACCTTCTTGGGTATAGTATACTTTGATGTAGGCAAATCTTCTAAATAATTAATGTGATTCTTTAATTGATTTATTCTTATCATCAAATCTGCATTGAAATTTGCATAACTACCTAATCCATTTGATAATACAACAAATGATTCCATTCTACGTACACTCGTCTTAAAATATTCTCTTATTGTATACAACATCTCATAACTATCTACAATATTTCTTTTGAATGATAAACACATACTAAAACTTTGATATAGTTGAAATATATATATACACACACTAACTATCCCATACATTATACTACTAGCATTCGTCCAATCTACTTCAAATATTTTACCCAAAGGTACCTTTTTTAATAAAACAATTAATAATTTAAAATATTCTTTTATTGATATTTTAAACCCCTGTGTTTTTATTAATATAAATGGTAAAATCATTATTATTATCGGTAAACATAGAGTTATCACAGGCGACATCACCAAAAAACAACTATACCACATCATCATTGACTCGTTCCGATTCATTTGATCACAAAAATACACATCTTTAATATAGTTATATTTATCTTCAAAATCTTCTGTATTTTCTAAGGTACCCAATATATTTATTATTTTATTCTCATCAACCGAATACTTTGTTATATCATACATATTTTTATATAATTCCTGCGATTCTTCCAAAAAATTTATATCAGTTGTATAATAGTTACCCCATCTAATTTTCATCTCTCTCCCGAATATACTTTCACCATCAAATACATACTCATACAAACATTTAGCATCCACCCCCTCCTTATTATTATTCACTAACTCCAAGTCACTTTTTATATCATCACTTAATGATTCCTTATTTTGTAAATACTCTATAGGTAACATAAATTCATTCTTTCTAGAATATTCGTCTTTGTTTTGCCCCATTTATCTTTATAAATATGAAAATTATATTATTTAAACGACGAAATTCACTTAAATATTTTCCTCACTACAATATATGATGAAATATAGTTTAAATGATATAATTCATATTAAAAACTCGTGTGAAGATAATATTATTTCAGAATTGATAGATGAAGATATAAAACGTTACTTGTTTATTGTTGAATATAAATTCAAAGATAAAAAAGGACATAGATCCAAATATAACAACCCAAAACCCATTAGTTTTAATGACATTCGTATTTCATTAAACAAATTATCCATTAAACATTTTAATGTACAATTCAAATACATTATTTCTACAATACATTTACTTCCTTCAGATGATATGGATAATACATTTGAAAATATTTTCATTCACCTATCTCAAAATTCCTTCATGCTCGAACCTTATTCAAAACTTGCCGTTATACTTATAGATATATTTGATGATTTTAAAACCTTATTTTACAATAAATTTGAAACATTTCTTAATGATTTCAATACCATTAATTTTCCTAATGTAGAATCATACGAGGAAATTTGTATTCAAAATAAAATTAAAGATCAAATAAAATCCCAGTCTACATTCTTAGTGACTACTTTAATTTCTCTTAATGAATTTGAATATATAAAAAAATATATAGTTACATTGCAAAATTATATTAAAGAAAACTTTCTTATTAAAGAACAAACAAATAATATCGAATTCATTTCGAATATGTATAAAGATTTAGCTATTAAATGTATCAAGGATGCAACCAATACAAAAGATATAATTAGTACACACGTTGATTATATTTTACAAAACAAAAATAATAAAAATATTAATAGAAAAATCATTTTTCATCACATGGATATCAACGATTGTTTAAAAATATCACCATAACACATCATTTACAATTTAATTTAATTAATTATCACCCATCCTATAAATTTATATTTACCCCCCACCCCAATCAAAATATATATAAACTTTGCATAATATATATATATTATAATGAAATCAATCATTAACCCTGCATTATCTTATAAAGAAACATATCAACTAAATGACAATGATATCGGTTTAGAAAATGTCCAAGCATATGAGATATTATTATTAGATATATCTTTATATGTAATATTAGGTTCTATTAATAAAGATTTTATTAATGATTATAATGTTATCTATACGCCAATATATATTATTAACCCTTCTAACTATTCTGTATCAAAAAAAATAGGGTTGTTTGAATTCGACCCAAAAGATATTACACAATATTTAGACCAATCCGACCAAAATCAAATCATATTAGATACCTTGAAAAATAAAGTCCCGTTAATCTTTTCTTTTGTTTCTAAAACATTTTTACAACCCTTTTCTATTAGTGAAATTAATCCAAGCAAAGTCGATATCCCCGGAAAAGAAGAAAGTAAACATGATGACTCAAAATCAGACGTAAATCAAATCGAAAAAATCGATATAAAAAATATTATTAAACCTGATACCGAAACTGAAACCGAAACCGATAATGATACCGAAACATTCCAATTAAAAGAAAAATTCACACAAGACAGAATAGACTGGGTAGCCTTTTATTTCAACGATATCGATTTCTCCATTGAACGTAATATGGGCGGTGGTGACTGTTTTTTCCTTACTATACAACAAGCATACGATTTTGATGGTAAAACACAAACCGTACAAAATTTACGTAATATTGTTGCAGACAATTTTACCGAAATTATGTATAACTCTTATAAAGATCATGCACAACAATATGATGATAGAATTTCACGAATTAGAAAAGAAATGGATAGTAAAATAAAAGAAATTAATGAAATTTCTTCACAACTTGATTTAGTAACTCAACTTGAAACTAAACAAGGCATTTCTGACAAACTTAACATATTAAATATAGAAAGAAAATCTATCAAAACTGAACTGTCTGAAGCTATTGATGAAAAAGAACTTGAAATGAGGAATCCCGAATCATACCTCAATATGATTTCCAAATTCTCCACTTACAAAGACTTTGTAGAAGAAATTAGAAAACCATTAGGCCTATACTGGGCCGACGAAAACTCTATCGAAATACTTGAACGCGAACTCAATATTAAATTTATTATTTTTGAAAAACCAGAATATCGTCAAAAAGATGCTCTCATTTCTGACCCCGATAAACTCATATCCATTATTTGTGACAAACATAATGATAATAAAATATTCCGACCAGAACATTATATCATTATACAAAAAGGTGGTGCCCACTACGAACTTATTAAACATAAACTTAAAGGCCTGTTTACCTTTGATAATTTACATAATAGTGTTAAAGACAAAGTAGTTAATAAATGCCTTGAACAAAAAACATCCGGCTTCCATAACATACCCGATTTCCAAAATTACCTTAACGAACGAATTAAAAAAAATCCACCCACACCACACGATATCCCCGAAGGAAGCAATAACTCACCAGTATCTTCTCAAGATGCACTTAACTCATGCATTGATGGATTATGTGATGACACTGTTGTATTTACCTTTTATCATACCTCCGCAGACAAACCCCCCGGTAAAGGTAATAACGAAGTAATTACTCCAGACAAAGAACATAAATACAAAGATTTAAAAAAATTAAAAAATTGGCGCAAAATCTTAAGCGACAACTTTAAAGACCCCAATATGATAATTACTGTCAATGGTACAAAATACGATTCTATACAAGAATTTGTTAAATCTAAAAAAAAAGACAAAGGCACGTATCAAGACGCCCTACTATCCAAATTCAGAGATAACGATGCATTATATTTCAAAGACATTCTACTCGCTACCAAAGACGCTAAATTACTACAACATGTCCACAGAGCCGAACCTATATTTGCAAAAGACCTAATGCTACTCAGAAATGAATTAAAAAACGCTATCTACTCTTAGTCTATTATATTCTATACGTGTTAACCACTTATAAACCACCCCTCCTACTAATATTGATGTAATTGTTGATATCATAAACACACTTAATAATAATAACATTCCTGTTGTTATTATTATTATTATTTATTTATATTTAACTTCAACAAACCAATTCATCGCTTTCACTTATATCTATTCTCCCTAGAAAAATATATTTATCAGCTATCACTTATCATCTATAAAAATTGAAAATAATATACCTTACCATCTTTTTATTAATATAATGGGTGTTAGATTCCTAAAATCTATCATTGAAAATCATTGCAAAAATGCTTACGCTACATTATCTATGTCCTCTATATCTAATCAAACTGTTATTGTTGACACTAATATCTTCATGTATAAATTTAAAGCATCCTTATCACTAGAAACACTATTTGAAAATATGCTAAAAAAATTCGTTTTTTATAACATCACACCTATATTTGTTTTCGACGGTATTCCTCAATATGATAAATTTGATACTATTAAACAACGAAAATATAATCGCGACTCTTCTCGTTTACTTGTTCAATCAATTAAAACCAAAATTAATAACACCACACAAAAAAACAAACTTAATACTTTAAATAAAAAACTCACATATCACCAAATACAATCCACCAAACTTTATGCTAACGACTTTATTGTTATTAAAAATCTTATTCAAAAATACGGATTTGATATTATACAAGCAAAACATGAAGCCGATGAAATCTGTGCTAAACACAACATTAACCATAAATCATTTGCTGTTATCACCGAAGATACCGACTTACTTATTTATGGCTCCAAATTTGTTATTTGCAACATAGATTTTAACAATGATATATTTAACATTATTCATACTAATACATTACTTAAAACACTACATATTAGATCATTACGCGATTTTCAACAAATATGCATCCTCTCCGGTACCGATTATAATAAAGCTTTCACTATTCATATTGCGCTTTGTTTGTATTACTTCTATATACAAACAGAACCTAAATATATCCCTTTCTTACGATGGTGTTATAATAATAAAATTATTTCACATAAACAACACAATGGTTTCAATGATATTCTTGACAAATATACTATATTTAATACTACTCAACTCCCTAATTCGCCGCAGCTTGAACAACTACCGCTTTAGGAAAATGTTTGCTTAGGTATTTTTGAAGATTAAAGTATGTTAAATCATCACTTGTTGGTACTTGAAGTAATCCACGAAGTTTGGCATCTGGATTAATTTTTCGGCCATTCGAGGAATCTTGAAGATCATTCGCACGAATATATTTATTTATCTCACGTGTCACTTCAGTTCTAGCCATCTCCGAACCTTCTGGCTTTCCTAGAAATTTCGCTAGTTCTGTGCTAATTTTTGTAGGCTTCACAAACCCACTCGGTTGTCTAGGTTTGCTATTGGCAGATTTCTTTTTCTTATCCGAAACTTTTGTAGCAGCACGAAGCTCACGCATGTATTTTTTCTCAAGTGCCTTAAAATCTTGTTTCACCGCAGTAAATGTCGCGGTGAGTGTTTGAAGCTTTTGTAAAAGTTCCGAAAATGCTTTCCCCACATCATCTTCTACTACATTTTCCGCTACAGCAACTACTTCTTCTTTAGCTACCTCCACTTTTACTGGCTCCGGTTCTGGAACTGGAGCTGGTACAGCAGCCTTGGTTGGCTTTGCACTTTTCTTAATGGGTTTTTCTTGAGCAGCAGGGGTTTTATCGGCTTTCTTCTGAACAGGCATTATACTTATCTAGCAGTAATACCTTTTAAGTACTTTATTTGATATTTATTATATTTATTATAACCCACCACCCACCCCGCAAGTCATTTAAAACAAAAAATTTTAACAAAA
>MDSX01104957.1_pt1 | contig 13512 bp, 8 predicted proteins | sample 811141 | NCBI WGS metagenome assembly MDSX01 (sample SAMN05326642, study PRJNA326480) | marine metagenome | isolation source: seawater | place: Atlantic Ocean: South East | collected 2010
CAATTTTTGTATTTTTAAAATAAGCTTTCCCTTCTGCCGGAGAAAGTAAACAACCATTTTTTATCTTTCGAGCCTCTAAAATTTCTTCGACTTTTGGAAGACCTTGAACAATATCTACAGTTTTTAATTTTTCATATACAAGTGTTGCTAACATATCAGATCGATCAACCAAAGACTTATTACCTGCACGTAAAATAGCACCTTCAGAAATTAAATGTGGTTTGCCAAGTCTAATAAAAATGAAACTCTCGTCAATCATATAAATATGACCTGCATATTTAGACCGAAGCGTTGGTGTTAAAAATGTTCCAACACGAACTAAATCTCCATTCCTAACACAAAGTTTTTCTTTCTTTGAATCATAAGAACATTTTTTAATGTCTTTATCCTTTAAAATCAACATTTCGGTATTATTTCCCGTACTGGTTGCAACCAGCGTACCTCCTACTTTTGCAACCATATCAATTTTTGCAATAATTGTTTTAGCTGCAACATACTGGTAATTTGATACGAGATGTTTTACAAAAAGTTGATCCTTTAATGATTTTTCAGTTGTTTTAGTTTTGATTTGTTCATATAAAATTAGCCTCAATTTATAATTACAAGCACCAACTTCTTTGGTTTTATCAAGTGGTAAATATTCAATTTTCGCATGCAAATCCTTGTTTTTCTTTCTCATATCCAAAACAAGATAAGTCTGCAATAAATCCACCCCACCATTTGAAGATTTTACTTTTTCCCCATCTTTGTAAAAAATCCTTTTAACTGTTCGAAAGGCAACATTCCGGTTGTTTAAGTCTGGGAAAAATTTGTATTTGAAGAAAAAGCCCTTGTCTTGAGGGACGTTAAATGTAAAGACTGGTCTTATAAGTACATAATCTTTTCCATAGACCTTAACAAATTCTAAAAAAGAAAGTTTTTGAACAATAATATTTGAAAAAATTGATTCGCCTGGTTTTACAAACCGGTTAACCTTTTCCGAATTTGCTATTTCTTCTACCTGGTAAAGTTCACCAGGTTTAACAACTAATTCTGAATTAGCTTCATCTATATCTACAAATCCACTTACCCGTGTAAAAATAGTAGGTGAAATATAAGTGTTTTTTTGTACAAAATCTCCACTTCTAATTTTGATTTCTTCAAGATTTGTTAAACTTAATTTATGCGTTTCTTCGGGCACCCAGTATAAAGACCCTGTAAATATTTTTTTTGTACTGCGTTTCTTTTTATTGGTAAAGTTCGCGGTTGAATAATATATAATACCGCCGGTTTCAGTTTTATAAGTATTATCTTCAAGACATGCAATTGTTTGACCATGCACTACTTGTTGGTTGTGTTGCACATTTAAGTGAAAACTTTTTTTTGTTTGTGGTGTTGATAATTCAAACACAGCTGGTTTGTTTTTGAATTTAATAACACTACCGTTTTCCACTTTCATTGCCGAAGTAATAATGTTTATTTCTTCAGTTGCTGAAGTTTTATCGAAACATACAATACCTGGGTAAGTATTAACTATTTTTTGGCTTGCTATAGTTTGGTTTGACAGAAATTTTTGGCCTAAACCAACTTCCCATTTTGAAAACCCTTGCAATAAGTAATGATCGCCATAAAGTACCCAAACTAAACCGTCGGTCTTACTAATTTTTTTTGCGGCACCTTCACCATCAATAGTTTCTTCTAATTTTATATTTTGTAAAAAAACTTCACCAGATACGTCAGTATAAATATCCCTTCGATCTTCTTCCAATATTAAATTTGCTTCTTTTTTGATTTCTGCCACAACTTGATTACAATATACTTTCTGTCCATTATTTGCTAATAACATAGCACCATTAGGAATATCTAATGAACATTTTGTGTTTGTTTGATTTTCAAGTTGTAAAGTAACACTTTCTAATAATTCAAAACCTTTTTCGCCGTGAATCGTTCTAACTAATGAAGTGCTGGATTTTAATTGATATTGTAACGTTCCTGCAAAAGGCGCACGAATTTGTTTCGTTAAATCCCCAGAAAAAACACCACCTGTGTGAAAAGTACGCATTGTTAATTGAGTTCCAGGCTCACCAATCGATTGTGCCGCTAAAATACCAACGGCTTCACCCAAATCAATTATTTTCGAATATGATAAATGCCAACCATAGCATTTACGACATACGGATCTTAAAGCATTACATGTTAAAGGGGAACGAACTTCAATGTTTGTAACTTTCGACTTTTTAAATAAATTAACTAATTTATTATCAACCTCTGTATTTGCATTAACCGTAATATTTTCACCAGGAATAGTAATTGGTTTTGCTAAAAGTCTACCAATTAATCGATCTTCCAGAGACAAATCCGTTTTATATTTTTTAAATAAATCGTCTAACGATAAACCTTCTTGTGTTAAACAATCCTCTTCACGAATAATTATGTCTTGTGCAACATCTACTAAACGTCTTGTTAGATAACCAGAATCTGCCGTTCTTAATGCGGTATCTACTAACCCTTTTCTGGCTCCATAAGATGAAATAATGTATTCTGTAACTTCTAAACCTTCCCGAAAATTACTCTTGATTGGTAAATCAATAATTTCTCCTTGCGGGTCTGCCATAAGTCCCCGCATACCAACTAATTGACGTACTTGTGAAATATTTCCTCTAGCACCTGAAAAAGCCATTATATACAGAGGGTTCAGTGGATCACTTTCACGAAAGTATGTTAGGACTTCATCTTTTAAAGTGTTGTTAGCATTATTCCAAATATCAATAACTTTTTGAAAACGTTCAACCGCAGTAATACTACCACCGTTATAATTCTGCTCGGTAATTTCAACTTCGTTTGTTGTAAGACCAATTAAGCTCCGTTTTCGAAACGGTACACGAAGATCTTCAATACTCAAAGAAATACCAGACATTGTTGCGTAATGGAAAGTTAAATTTTTAACCCTATCCGCAATTAAGGAGGACTTAATAATTCCATAGTTTTGAAACGTTAAATACATTAGCTTTTGTAGCTTTTTTTTGTTTATAACGTCATTGTTAAATACCAAATGGTGTTTTAAATTATTGTTCATTTATACAAAAAATAAGTTTAAATTCTTAATTAATTAGATTCAAAAGATTGATTTAAAAGAATTCTTCCAGGGGTTGTTTTTATGTAAGTTTGTAATATATTCCCATCTAAATCTTTTTTTATTTGTATATCTGGGGTTAAATAGAAAAGACGATCATTAACTTTTGTTTTTTTAAATTTCGGATCCATAAGTAATGCCGAATCAATTGTTTCATCGTTATTATAGCGAACCCAAACAAAGGTATGTAGATTTAATATGGATTGTTTATATGCCATAATTACATCCTCAAAGTCGTAAAAATATTGACCTTTTGTAGTTTGTTCTGTTGGGTTATTTGCCGTTAAATAATAACAACCAAGAACCATATCTTGACTGGGTGTAAGAATAGGTTCGCCTGTAGCAGGAGATAAAAAATTATTTGGGGCAAGCATTAGCATACGAGCTTCCGTTTGGGCTTCTAAACAAAGTGGGATATGCACTGCCATTTGGTCCCCGTCAAAGTCTGCATTAAAAGCGGGACAAACTAAAGGGTGGAGTTTAATAGCCCTACCTTCCACAAGCGTTGGTTCAAATGATTGAATTCCCAAGCGGTGTAATGTAGGTGCTCGATTTAATAAGATAGGATGACCCGTCACAACCTGTTCCAAAATTTCCCAACCTAAAACTTCATTATTTTGGATAATGTTTTTTGCGGCTTTGATATTATTTACTAACCCTTCATATATTAAACGGTGAATAACAAATGGCTGAAAAAGTTCAATTGCCATTTCTCGTGGTAAACCACACTGGTTAAGTTTCAATTCAGGTCCTACAATAATTACTGAACGGCCGGAATAATCTACCCGTTTCCCCAATAAATTTTGTCGAAAACGTCCTTGTTTACCTTCAATAATATCAGATAAAGATTTTAACGGTCGGTTATTTAAACCAAATACGGCACGACCCCTTTTCCCATTATCTATAAGTGCATCAACAGCTTCTTGCAACATTCGTCTTTCATTCCGAATAATTAATTCAGGCGCCATTATTTCTTGGAGACGTGCCAAACGGTTGTTGCGATTTATCACACGTCTATACAAATCGTTTAGATCAGAAGTCGCAAACCTTCCCCCGTCAAGTTGTACCATTGGTCGTAAATCTGGTGGTAGTACAGGGATTATATCTAAGACCATCCATGATGGTTTTGACCCCGAAGCCATAAATTGATCAATTACTCGCAAGCGTTTAATTAATTTTTCTCTATCGGGATCTTTAGCGGCTGGTATTAATAATCGTAATTCTTTTGATTCTTTTTCTAGATCGAGTTGAGTTAATAGGGTTTTAATGGCTTCTGCCCCTATCGAAATTTCAACATTATTGGTATCTGTACGTGTAGCATCAAAAACTTGCCAATCTGTCTCTACTAAAAGTTGTTTATAAGAAAGTTCACCAAAGGAACCTGGGTTTATAACGACATAAGAATTAAAATAAATAATCTGCTCTAATTCTTTTAACGAAATATTTAAAATTAAAGCAATTTTACTTGGGCGACCTTTCACATACCAAACATGAGTAACACAAGTTGCAAGTTCAACAAAGCCAATACGATGTCTTCTAACATTGGATTCGATAACTTCAACTCCACAGCGTTCACAAATAATACCTTTATACCGAACACGTTTATATTTACCACAGTGGCATTCCCAATCATTTACAGGACCAAAAATACGTTCACAGAAAAGACCACCCATTTCGGGTTTTAAAGTCCTGTAATTAATTGTTTCTGGTTTTGTAACTTCACCAATAACTTCACCATTTGGCAAAATACGTTCACTCCAATTTCTAATTCGGGTTGGGGATGCTAAATTTATTTTTACATAATCAAAAGATCGTTCTGTTTGTAGCATGAAAGAAAAATAATTAAATTACAAAAATATGCATTGTATTAGAAAGAACTAAATACTTTTATTGGAGAAATTGTTTTCGTTTGGTAAAGAATTTAAATTCTGGGAGTTTCCAGTTAAATTATCAAGTCTACCTGAAAGAAACTGGTTTTCAGAATTATTTTGAATTTCTGTCATCAAGTTTATTTCATAATCTTTTAATTGATTGTTGTCATAGACATCTAATTTATAAGTTGCCACATCTAGGCATAAAGCTTGAAGTTCTCGTACCAAGACTTTAAAAGATTCGGGTATTCCTGGTTTAGGTATTGGCAACCCTTTAACAATAGCATTTAAAGTTTCATTACGCCCTTGCATATCATCCGATTTAATAGTAAGTAACTCCTGTAAAGTATAAGCTGCACCAAAAGCTTCAAGAGCCCAAACCTCCATTTCACCAAGTCTTTGTCCACCTTGTTGGGCTCGGCCCCCTAATGGTTGTTGAGTTACTAATGAATAAGGTCCTGTGGAACGGGCATGTATCTTATCATCTACTAAATGAACTAACTTCAACATATACGCCCGACCTACGGTTATAGGATTTTGAAAATTTTGTCCTGTCCGACCATCGCGAACTACCAATTTTCCAGGGTGGGTATTAGAAAAAATCCAATCTTTTGAACTTGCGGCTTCCTTTAATTTTTTATTTACTAATGCCCGTGATGCTTCTGGACCATACATTTCATCGAAAGGTACAACTTTAAAACGAATATTTAAATTATCAGCCGCAAATCCTAATAAACATTCGAAAATTTGACCCACGTTCATTCTGGAAGGAACGCCTAATGGGTTTAAAAGCATATCTATCGGTGTACCATCAGGTAAAAATGGCATATCTTGTCGGGGTAAGATTTTTGAAATAATACCTTTATTCCCGTGTCGCCCAGCCATTTTATCACCAATTTGAATCCGACGTGTTTGAGCAATATAAACTTTTAAAATTTCTTCTGTACCGGGTGGTAAGTCATCTCGATTATTTCTAGAGAAAATTTTAACATCTAAAACACGACCGCAAGTACCATGCGGTACCTTTAATGACGTATTTCTAACATCTCGCGATTTTTCACCAAAGATTGCCCTTAATAATTTACCTTCTGGGGGATAATCAGATTCTCCTTTAGGAGTCAATTTACCCACTAATGTATCCCCAGAGTTTACCCATGTACCAATTTTTACAATGCCATTCTTATCTAAATTTCGTATCGAATACTCGCTAACATTAGGCAGTTCACGGGTAACTTCTTCCATACCTAATTTAGTCTGGCGAATTTCAATCTCAAATTTTTCAATATGAAGGGAGGTGAATAAATCATCATATAATAAACGTTCACTTACAACAAACGCATCTTCATAATTGTAACCTTCCCATGGCATGTAAGCTATTATGATATTTTGCCCTACAGAAAGCTCTCCCCCTTCGGTAGAAGCACCATCTCCTATAATTTGGCCTGTTGTAACTTTTTCATTAATTGCTACGAAAGGTCGTTGGTTTATACAAGTATCTTGGTTGGAGCGTTGATATTTAGTTAAGTTGTAAGTAAAAATAGTATTTTTCTTATCTTTAATGACAATATTGCCATTATTAATTTTGATAACTTTTCCATAACCGACGCTTAAAACAGTCATACCTGAATCTCGAGCAGTTTGACTTTCTAACCCTGTACCAACCAGGGGTGCCTCGGGGTATAGTAGTGGAACAGACTGTCTTTGCATATTAGAACCCATTAGCGCACGGTTTGCATCATCGTGTTCTAAAAAAGGTATAAGTGCTGTGGCTAAAGAAACAACTTGAACCGGTGATACTGCAATATAATCTACCGATGTTGAAACAACACTTACCAAATCTTGGCGATATCGAACAGGTACGTTTTTATTTTTAATAAATCCCGTTGCATCAATTTCTAAATCACCGGCAGCCAGCTTATAGCTGTCTTCTTCTGTCGCATCTAAATACACTGGGTAAGATTTTTGTAAAACTTTACCTTCTTGAACTTTATAAAAAGGGGTTTCAATAAAACCATAAGAATTTACCCTACCATATGTTGATAATGACCCAATTAATCCAGCATTAGGACCCTCGGGGGTCTCGATAGGACAAATCCTTCCATATTGGCTTGGATGAATATCGCGTACAGCAAACCCTGCTCTGTCTCTTGTGATACCACCAGGTCCTAAAACCGATAAACGACGTTTATGAGTTAATTCTGCTAAAGGGTTGGTTTGGTCCATAAATTGTGATAAAGGGTTTGAACCAAAAAACTCTCTAATAGAAGATACCAGTGGTTTTGAATTAATTAATACGTTAACTCTTAGATAAGTTTGTTCACAAATGGCCATTCTTTCTTGTGCAATTCGCTCAAGTCGGTTTAAGCCAATCCTAAGTTGATTTTGGAGAAGTTCGCCTACAGATCGGATTCTACGATTTCCTAAATGATCAATGTCATCTTCTACCGTAGGTGCTAATCGGAAATTTATTAATTCATTAACAATATATAGAACATCTTTTGCCGTAAGAATATGAATATTATTCTTAATACCTATATTTAAACGTTTATTAATTTTATAACGCCCAACCCGACCTAGATCATACCGTTTTGGGTCAAAAAATCTTGAATAAAGAATTTGTTGCCCAGCTTTTACAGTGGCGGGTTCGCCAGGACGTAATTTATTATGCACTTCTAAAAAAGTATCTTCTAACGATATAGATTCATTTTCCTTGAAGGTTTTTCTAAAATATTCGGGATGATCCAGCTGGTTAAAAATATCACTATCTTTCAGACCTAAAGCTTTTAGAAAAATAAAAGCGGAAATCTTTTTTGCTTTATCAATTTTCACATTGATAAAGTCATCTTTATCAATTTCAAATTTTATCCAACTTCCACGGTTTGATATTAAACTACCAGTGTAAAAACGGAAATTTTGTTTATCCGAATCTGTTTTATAATATATTCCAGGACTTCGAACGATTTGGTTAATAATAATACGTTCAATACCATTTACTAAAAAGGTCCCTTCATTTGTCATTAGCGGTATATCACAAAGAAGCACTTCCCCTTCAGAACTACTATGAGGTGTCTTTAAATATTGAAGTTGGGCTATGGTATAGACTCTTACACTGTACGTGGTATCACGTCTTTTGGCTTCGGCAAGACTATATTTCGGTTGTCTTATCTTATAATATTTGACCGCCAAATTTAATTCTAGTTCATCTAGGTAATCTCGTATTGTCGAAAAATTTTCCAACTCTTGAAGAAAACCCAGCTCAAGAAACCAACAAAAACTTATTCGTTGTGTTTCTAATAAATTTGGTAAAAGATAATTGTAAGCACTTGTCTTTAAACTAACCATTTAGAGAAGTTTCTTTTAAATTTAAAAAATTCGAAAATAATTCTTTAAAAAATTAAATTTATTTTTGATTCGTATGAAATAATAATAAGTATTTTTGGGTACAATCATAGGTTAAATTTTAGAAGGGTTAAGCATGTAACCAATACCCCGAACCGTTATTATTAAATTTGGTTTACTTGGAGTTTCTTCTATTTTCGAGCGAAGTCTTGAGATATGAACATCGATAAGTCTTGTATCAACGTCCCGTTCTGGTATATAACCCCAAATATTAACTAAAATTGCCGACCTTGATAGGCTTTTTCCAATATTATTAACTAATAATTTAAGAAGGCTGAATTCAATGGCTGTAAGTTTTAACTTAACACCTTTTTTCGAAACTTGCTCTTTAGTTAAATCGACAATTAAATTATTAAGGTAAAAGAGCTTTTCCTTTTTTAGGGTAGGGGATTTGGTAAGGTATAAAGATGATACTATAGAATTGGATATAGTTTCGATCCTTTTTAAGGAAAAAGGTTTAAGAAGATAATAATTTAAATGTAATTTAGATTTTATTGTTTGGTTTGAAAGCTCTTTTGGAGTTAGTTTAATGATAGGAATTTTAGATATTTTATGTAGCTTGTGTTGTAAACCGTAGCTACTGGTCTGCGATGAAAGTTTATCAAAAACAACAAGGTTTGGTTGTCTCTTTTTTAAAGAAGCAAGCCCTTTCTTGCTATCAGATGCAAGAAAAACGTCGTAACCAATTATTTTAAATCGCGTAATTAAGGTTTTGCACAAAAAGGTTTCGGCCCCTAAAATCAATATTTTCCCTGAGTAAAACTTCACACCAGCGTTACTTTTTTTTTAACTTATATTTGGGTTTAAAAATTAAATGTAATGTTAACGGTTTATTGGTTTTTTGTTTGTACTAATATTAACATAACAAAAAGCTCTTTACATATGGTATATTATACTTAGTGAAATAGGCGAGCGTAGCCAAGTGGTTAAGGCACTGGGTTGTGGTTCCAGCATTCGCGGGTTCGATTCCCGTCGTTCGCCCTTGTTTTTATTCTGTTTCTAAAAAAACATTTAAATATTTCGAAATCGTTATCGCTTCGTCTTCTATTTTATTTAATGCTACTGGTTGTTCAATACCCGTTAATGGAATTTCTCTGTTATCAGTTAAACAAAGTAATAATTGGCGCTTTGGATTAATACCCTCTTTTATTCTCATTTTTATTGATTTTATTTCGTTAAAAGAGAAGGTAAAAGACAGCTCTCTATTTTTTCCTGGAAAACCCTTACGATATAAAGTAACTCGTTGAAGATCTCGATTATATTCATTGTAACCAGAGCCTACATTCCACCATACGGTTAAAGTAAGAAATATGCCTAATATTGAACCTACGGTTCCATAAAATAACAGTACGATACCTTGAGGTAGAAAAGAAATTTCGCTAGAATCAGAAAAAAATAATAGATTTACTCCAAAAAAACTTGATAATCCTGTTAGGAAAAATCCAAAGCCACCTAAGCTTACTGTTAAAGCCCAAAAAATGTTACTAAATCGTCTCGATCCAGTAAAGTACGATACAACGTTAGAGTTTGCTTCCGTATAGACCATGATTATCTTCTTTCGTAATAAATCTTTAAATATGTCGAATACTGGGCTAAGTTTTCAAATCCCTTAACCCAATAATCTCATAAGTCATGTAACAAATGACTAGATCAATTTTATAGTCTTTAAACCATAATACAGTCCAGCAGCTAAGCTAAACATTAATGTCATTAATAAAATGTAACCAATAAGAGTATTCATAAGTTACTGTTGTCCTCTGCAAAATAAAAATTCTAATATATAAATATGATACCATAAAAAGGCACATATTCTCTTAATTTACATGTAATTGTATCTATCAGTGCACCAAGATTTAAAATTAGAAAATCACAACCAAAAAAATTTATTTTTTTAACCCTTCTATTATCCCACGCCAAATTAAACCAATAACCTGACCAAAAACTGATGTTAAAAGGAAACGTACAGCCTTACTTATAAAATAAATTGCCTCGTCTAAACGACTAGTAATAAAATCGACCAATTCTATAAACCCCACTGTTAAAAGAGAGAAATTCGTAAGTGTTGCAATCTCTTTAGAACGATTTGCATAAATCGTACGACAATAAATTCCATTCGCCCGCAGGATATAAATTTCATAACGATTCATATATAAATCTGTTGGACGTTGAACATATAATTTTGTAATAATTTTCCAGTTTAAATTATTTTTAAACCGTTCAAAATTTCGTGGAGATAAAAACTTCGAGCGATATAGAGTTTGCCTAAACGCAAAAATTGAAGAAAACTTTACAAGATTAAAATAAACAACACAATTACTAATCTCTAAAATCACATTATTAATAAGTGCTTCAATAAAACTATCAGACGCACGATTATAAACTGGATAATAAATTAAGCGAAAAATTGAAGAGTTAGGCTCTAAAAGAAGATAAAAAGGTAATTGAAATATTAACTCTAGATCTCTTAAAAGAGCTTTTGTATACAATGACTTAGTCAACATTGCTAAGCTTACTTTTACTTTATAACCATAATGTTTCGTTAAAAAATCTTCACAACTGGTTTTTAAACATTGCAAAAAAATTACCTTACCATTTTTTTGCATAATTTCAACAGGATTAGGTTTTTCAAGTAACTTGTTATAGGTTTCTTCAACCCTTAACGCACAAGTAGACAATAATTTTTTCTTAACATCCGCTTTTAAAAGATCTATGCTTAATAGCTTTTGATTCTCTTTTTTACCACTCCGATTTATTTTATACAAAGTTTTAGAGAAAATACGTGATGTTAAAGCTTTTACTTTGTTCTGGTTAAAAGTTTTATTTTTTTTCATATTTTCGCAAAATATTTTTTAAAACCTAAATTGAAATTTTTTATTATTGTTTTTTTTAGTAAGTCTTTTCAAAAGTAATTAAACCAAATAAAAATAAATACCAAGAATCTATCTAAATATCTTTTTAATAATTTAGAGCTCGCCTTGGTATTTATTCTTAATTTTTAATAAGATGCAAATGAAAGAGTGTCAGGCATATAACGTTGTATTTCGATAATAAACGCTGCTGTAAAACTCATCCAAGCAGTTATAAGAACAGGGGCAGTCGAAAGATATTTTAGTAAATTCTTATCCATGGGGTCTAATTAAAATAATAAAATAAATTAACGAGGTGAAACTGTAATTTCATCACCTGGCACAAGTAAGTCGCCAGAAACTAATTCTTTCCAAGCCGCTAAAGGCCAAAGGAAACTTGCGGACATCATTCCAAGTGCTACTGGAACATTAATAATGATTTCGTTTTCGTTCGGCTTATCAGTTGTTTTCGTGTATTGTAAGTAACTACGACCAGACCAACCAATGTAACCGGCAATGTATAAGAATAGAAAAGCTGGAAGTACGAACTCTCCTGCATGACTTGGTCGCCCATCTGCAATTAGATGTGGTAAGCCATCTGCACCACATAATAACCCTTGCTTCCCATACTTCTCAAAGCGTGACTGAGTTCTATTGATTTGCTCTTTTAACGCTAAATATGAAGGAGTGCCTTCTTCATAATTGACTAAACGAGCTTCTAATTTTTTAACACTACCGTCAAGACGCTTCTTAAAAACAGCAGAATCTTTACAAGGTACTAATCCAGCAACATCCGCAGATGCTAATTCAGGTGTACCTACAAAAATTGCAAATGTAAGAAAAGATAAAAACCAACGTTTCATTGTAAAAATTAAAAATTTTCTATTATTAATAAACTATATAAATACTATTATATCGATAATAAAGCAAATTAATTATGTATTAATCGATCTTCTTATAATTTTTCGAAAATCCTCCTGGAAAAACAAAACCGAACGGTTCGAATTACCACCCACTTTGATTTTTTCGGGTAATTCAACCAACCAAATTTGCGAATAAGTAAAGAAACTAATATATATACTTAGAATTAATAACAAAAACGAAAAATACACCACATTAATACCTGGATCTGATTTTATTTGAAGACCCGTACTTGTAATAAAATCTAAAAATTTGATATCTAAATTACTGTTTTTCATAGATTCGCCAAGGCCTAATTCTTGCAATAAGATACCTCTAGAATCATAGACCAAAATTTTACCTGTTAAATCATTAGCCACAACATTTAGATTTGTTGTTAATGCCTTATCAACATTGATAGAACCAAGCCAAAAGCGGTTACCGCCCTTAGTTATTTTTTTTAAAGGTATTTGAAACACCTTTTGATTATCGATACTTAACTTAAGTCCGACAATATCCCAGTCCGTCTGGTATATGACTAAATTTTCAAAATTCAAAGGTTCATTAACAAATATTATTTTTCTTTTTACTTCATTGCCCTTTTGATCAAATAATGACAAATCTGAATAAAATTGGTCAGTTTTTGCTTCTTTTGTATATGTGATCCAAAAATTATTAATACGACAAGAAAGAGTTTGAGGAATATAACTTATATTCCCAAAACTTGTTAAATTTTGTATATGAAAAATTTCCCCGCGCGGAACAATTTCTTGCGCAGTATACCCAGCAAAAGATCCTAATGTCGAACCTAAAAGTAAAACAATTATACTCGCATGAACAACAATTGGAGCAACTCTACCTAGTAAACCAGAATAAGCATAACCTTTCTTAGACTGACGAAAAAAATGATATTGGTTATCATTACAATTAAAAGCAATAGTATTTGAAATACCCAATTTAGTATCATCACTAACTTTAAGATTTTTATATTGAGTACTTTGGGAAATAAATTTCCAAAGCTTAAAAGTTTTAACAGATGGTAATTGAGTGGTAAACGTACATGCCAAAAGCGAACCCCCAAATAATACAAGTGTTAAAATAAACCACCATGCTGTGTAAAGATTGTTTAAACTTAAAAACGTGATCAATTTCCAGCTTAAAAAACCAAATAATGGATTTGCTTCTGGATAGTTTTCCTTATAAAAATTTAAACTTTGATCTTGTTCAATAATGGTGCCCAAGGCGATCATCAAACCAATAGTAATTAATAAGCTTATTGCAAACTGTAAATTAGCTAATGTTTTTAAGGGTTTTGCGATATTAATATTGGCCATAAAATTTTATACTTGTCAAAAGAAGCCATTTAACTTATTATTTATTTGTA
>MDSX01066037.1_pt1 | contig 13510 bp, 12 predicted proteins | sample 811141 | NCBI WGS metagenome assembly MDSX01 (sample SAMN05326642, study PRJNA326480) | marine metagenome | isolation source: seawater | place: Atlantic Ocean: South East | collected 2010
CGCTGACTTGGATCGCGCCAATAGGATTGAGGAAGAGGAAGAGCGGGAAAAAGCTAAAGCTATGCTTGATCTAATGATACCTGTTGTCAAAGCGTGGTGCACAGACACCGGTTTAGCTATCACCTCTACTAATATACAGGTACATGGCGGAATGGGGTTCATGGAAGAAACTGGTGCAGGACAACATTATAGAGATGCGCGAATAACAACGATTTACGAGGGTACCAATGGTGTCCAAGCCATGGATTTATTAAGCCGAAAAGTCGCTCGTAATGGAGGAGCAACAGTATGTCAATTTATAAAGAATGTTTATGATACTATCGATAACCTTGACCCCATGGAAACAAGCCAGTTGAGCTTATCTACTCATTTGCGAAGTAGTCTCGTCGCTTTAGAGTCAGCCGTAACCTGGATGGTGGAAACATTCCCGTCTCATCCTGGTCAAGCTGCTGCAGGAGCTACATTATTTTTGGAGATGATGGGCCTTATCAGTGGCGGGTGGATGCTTGCTAGAGGCGTGATAGAAGCAGACCGACAACTTAAAAATAATGAAGGTGATAAAAGCTTTCTGAATAGTAAATTGAAGACCGCCCAATATTTCGCCGAAGCCCACTTAAGCCGAACAGCTAGTCTCTTGCACCCAATTACTAGTGGCGGCGATTGTGTGATGGAATTTGATGCTTCAAATTTCTAGAGTTTCTTTTATTTTTATAAAAAGGGCTAATTTAGATGCAAAAGAAACCACATGTCTTGATCTATGCTCCCTGGTACAAACCCGCAATGGATCGATTAGACGAAATTGCTATAACACACCACCTTTACAAGGCGAGGAATAAGAAAGAATTCCTTGCAGAGCATGGCCCCAAATGCTCAGTTATAGGCACAATGCACTATTGTCCAGACTCCTTGATGGAGGCCGTTCCAAACTTAGAATTAATCTTAAATTTTGGAGTGGGTTACGATGGTGTGGATATACCAGCCGCAACACGACGGGGAGTTAAGGTTGTAAATACTCCAGAAGTACTCAATGACTGTGTAGCAGATATGGCTTTAAGCCTCATACTCGCAGGCAGAAGAAAGTTAGTTGATGCTGATCGTTATATTCGTTTCGGTAATTGGGAAAAGAATGGCAACTTTGAGTACGTTCACAATGTGCATAGTTCTAAAATTGGCATACTAGGTCTTGGACGTATCGGGTTAGAAATTGCTACCCGCTGTGCTGCATTTAAAATGGATATAGGGTATCACCAAAGAACAAAGAAACCTGATGTAAAATTTAAATACTATGAAAACCTTTTAGATATGGCTAAAGAATGCGAAATTTTAGTTGCTATCATCCCAGGTGGAGAATCGACGAAAGGTCTTATCAATGAGTCTATAATAGAAGCAATCGGACCAACAGGGCTGCTTGTTAATGTTGCCAGAGGCACGGTAGTTGATAACGAGGCTTTGGCGCGATGTTTAAAAGATGGCAGGATTGGAGGAGCCGCACTTGACGTATTTCCAGAAGAGCCAAAAGTCCCTAAAAGTTTACTGGAAATTGAAACTAACTTAATTTTAACTCCCCATATGGCCAGCGCCACTCACTTAACAAGAATGAAAATGGGAATGATTTTATATGATAACCTTAAGGCACTAACTAATCGGACTCCATTCACAACACTTATAAATTAACTAGTATTACAAAGAATCGGAACCAGCAAGCTTTTGCATGACTATCTTCATATCACTTGGGATCGCTGCAGATACCCGTTGGCCCAAATCGAAATAAACGCTCACCCCCATCGCGGTAGCCGCGCAATAATCTTTAGTAAAAACGCCATGGTGTAAGATCATGGAGCTATTTCCAAACCGGGTTATTGCTATGCCAACATCCACCTCCCCGGGGTACCTGAGTTCTTGCAAGAAATCAAACTCCAGCCTGCGAATTACCCAATCTTTAGTTTGTAACTCATTATCACCTAAGCCAGATATTTTCTGAGCATCATAGAATAAAAGGGTACGTGCGTTTTCTACTAATTGCCCATAGGCATTATTATTAACATGGCCCACAGGATCAAGGTCACTGTAACGAAGAATTTCTTTACTCCATTTTTTGTAGGAACTTCGTTCACTTGCAATAAAATCACTCATAAAGATACCATTTTAACATTTCGTTTAATATACTTCTAGAGATTCTAGTGAATTTCTGGATCAACGGTAGGTTCCGTTCCTTCCAAAATATCAAAATCACAACCAGCATGAGCCTGGGTAATATGATTAGCATAAATAGCGCCAAAGCCGCGTTCAAATTTACGCTTGGGAGGCAACCATGCTTTTTTACGTTTGATGAGTTCATCTTTCTTCACGTGTAGCTCTAGTTTTCTAGCAGTAATATCGAGTTCAATCAGGTCACCATTTTCAACCAACGCTAGAGGGCCACCAATAAAACTCTCCGGAGAAACATGCAGAACGCAAGTGCCATAACTTGTACCACTCATTCTTGCATCAGATATTCTCACCATATCCCGAACCCCTTGCTTAAGAAGTTTTTTTGGTATTGGTAACATTCCCCATTCAGGCATACCCGGCCCCCCCTGCGGTCCACTATTCTTCAAAACCAAAACGGAGTTCTTGGTGACATCAAGGTTATCATCATCTATTCGAGAGGCCATGTCATTGTAGTCCGAAAAAACTACAGCTGGACCTTTATGTTTAATGAGAGACGGGTCGCACGCCGTCTGTTTTATGACTGCTCCATTTGGAGCAAGGTTGCCTCTGAGTACAGCCAATCCTCCTTCTAGCGATAACGGCTTTTCTCTCCGATGAATAACATCGGCGTCAAAAATATCTGCCCCTTTCAAATTTTCTCCTAAAGTTTTACCATTCACAGTCAGGCAGTCTAGGTGAAGAATATCTTTCAACTCAGCCATCAAACCTCGAACTCCACCAGCATAGAAAAAGTCTTCCATTAAATATTTCCCAGACGGCCTTATATTTGCCAGCCATGGAGTACGCTGTGAAATTTGATCAAAACGCTCTAGATCGATTTTTACTCCCAGCCTACCAGCCATCGCAATTAGATGAATGATAGCATTGGTGGAGCCTCCCAGAGCCATGACGCAAGTGATAGCATTCTCAAATGCCTTGTCCGTTAGAATATCACTTGGTTTGAGGTCAACCCAAACCATTTCAACAATGCGACGACCTGATCGCGTAGCCATACGTGAATGATTTGAGTCAACCGCAGGAATTGAACTAACTCCCGGAAGGGTCAGTCCTAATGCATCAGCGGAAGACATCATAGTAGCAGCCGTTCCCATAGTCATGCATGTCCCGGGGGCGCGAGCTATTCCGTCTTCTATTTCTTCCCAATCACCTTCATTAATATTTCCAGCACGAAGTTCAGCCCAATATTTCCAACTATCACTTCCAGACCCAAGCGTGTTGCCGCGCCAGTTACCTCTGAGCATTGGCCCAGCCGGTAAAAATATGGCGGGCAAACCCATACTAGCAGCCCCCATGAATAAAGCGGGTGTAGTTTTATCGCATCCCCCCATGAGTACGACCCCATCACAAGGATATGAGCGCAACAATTCTTCTGTCTCCATCGCCAAAAGATTCCTGTACATCATAGTAGAAGGTTTCTGGAAAGGTTCTGCTAAAGAAATTGCTGGCATTTCGATCGGAAAACCTCCCGCCTGCCAAACACCTCGCTTCACTTCTTCGGCTCTCTGCCGAAAATGAGTATGACAAGAATTTATCTCGGACCACGTATTTATTATACCTATTATTGGTTTTCCCGACCAGTCCTCACGACTATAACCCATTTGCTTTACTCGGGATCGGTGACCAAAAGAACGAAGGTCGTCAACTCCAAACCATTTATGACTGCGCAAGTCCTCAGGCCGTTTTCTAGTCATACTTATCCCTACCAAGTAAGTCACATTAGAATAGATGGGACCAAACGTACTTTATATGTTTAAAGTTTTTTCCGAAAGAATCTATTTCCCGTCTAATTCTATATAAATTTCTCGAGCTTAACTTCGAACGGTTCAAAACCTGATGCCCTACAAGCAGTTATAACGGGACCATTCCTAGCTAACGAACTGATAGATAATCTATTGGCCCCAGCTGAAACTAGATGTTTTTCTATCGCACCAAGTAATATATTGGCGATATCTTTTCCACGATGATCTTGCCCAACGAATAATACAGATACGTAACCATGTTCCCGATGGCTCATATCCTGCAGTTGGTCTTCGTCAATAATCATCCAACCTGCCGTTAATCCAACTATGTTCGATTTTTCGATCGCAACTAATACGGCACCATCAAAACTTTCGGCAGCATCAATAATTCTCTTGTATCGATACTCAGCCACGTCACTACCCGGTCGTCTCCCCGGATGCAATTCGCGTTCATAATCCTGTAAACACTCTAACATCTCTATAATGGCAACCTTATCGTCAAATTCTGCCAATCTAACAACAATCTCCGTCATCACTTATCCTCGAGATCTCAATATTTTTTAGACAATAGGAGTTAATTTTCCTGTTACCAATTGAATTTTCCAACAAACTTAAAACTTACCGCTAAATGTTATAAAAGGTAACATCGCATTCAACAACACCATTAAGGGAACAAACAAACATTTGAGAAGCCTACAAATCTGGTGCCGACAAGACTACATATGAATCTGAAAGGCGAAGTTTTGGCTCCGTTCGTTGCTGCAATTCTTCAACACTCATCCCCTCAACCATACCTTCTACGATTAATTCATCGTCTCCAATACTCATAATAGCTAAATCCGTGTAAATTCGCTTCACACATCTGGCTGACGTTAGTGGGTATGAGCACTTATTCACTATCTTTGCGCTACCATCTTTAGTCTGATGCTCTGTGAGAACCCAAACCTCCTTAGCGCCAGCCGCTAAGTCCATCGCTCCCCCCACACCCGGAGGAAAGGTTGGATTGTTAGTCGTCCAATTTGCAAGATCTCCACTACCAGATACCTCAAAAGCTCCAAGCATTGCTATATCTATGTGTCCTCCCCTTATCATACCAAACGCATCGGAGTGAACAAAATACGAACCTCCTTTCAACATAGTGATTGGCTGTTTTCCTGCATTTACCAAATCTGCATCCTCCTCACCCTCTTCAGGTCGAGGACCAAACCCAAGCACACCGTTTTCGCTATGCAAAAGTATTTCTTTTTCTTCAGGCATGTGATCTGCACATAATGTTGGGATTCCAATACCAAGGTTAACATAGGATCCGTCTGGTATTTCGTTAGCGACCAACCACGCTATTTGACGTCTCGAAAGCCTATTGGTATTGCCGCTTGCAAATGTTCCCTTACCCATCTCTAAATCCTTAGCTAATGAAAGAAAATGACTATACCGAAGGTATAAAAATACTTATAAACAAGCCAGTTGAAAAAGTACTCAAAAATTATATTTCTTTTTGTACAATAGATATGTATGTTCCCGAAAAATCAATGGGATAAATTAACGTTGTTTTAAACATAATGGAGTTCCCGCATGCCTAATAAGCGCGGCAGAAAGTTCCTGAATACGCCCGGTCCTACTCATGTCCCGGACCGTGTCATGAACGCCATGCATCAACCCACTTTAGATTTGTCGGATCCAGAATTTCTGGATGTCTCCATGTCATGTTTTCAAGATATGCGAAAAGTGTTTAAAACTGAGGGTGAAGTCTTTCTTTATTCCTCCAATGGACACGGTGCATGGGAGGCTGCTTTAGCAAATGTTTTTTCACCAGGTGATAAACTTTTAGTGCCTGAAACAGGTAATTTTTCAAACGCATGGGCAAGCATGGCAGAAGCCTTAACTTTGAAAGTAGAAACCTTGCCTGGGGATTGGCGGAGAGCGATCGATATTAATGCTTTAGAGGAGCAGTTAAAAAAGGATAACAAAGGCGAAATTAAGGGCATTCTGATTATCCATACTGAAACTGCAACGGGTATTACAAATGATTTACCAGCTATCCGTGCAGCCATTGATTCAGCCAAGCACCCCGCACTCTTGGTGGTAGACACAGTAGCGGCAGCTGGAACCGTTGATTACAGAATGGATGAATGGGGTATCGATGTTACCGTTGGAGCATCTCAAAAGGGTCTAATGATGCCACCTGGCCTAGGAATTGTTGCAGCTGGAGAAAAGGCTATATCTGAGTCAAAAAAGGCAACCACGCCGCGCCTGTATTGGGACTGGAAAACAAGGTTAGAAGCAGAACACTATAGAAAATTCTGTGGTACGGCTCCCCAACTAATGGTCTTCGGAATGCGCGAGGCTCTAAATATGCTTTTCGAGGAGGGCTTAGAAAATGTTTTTGAGCGACACAGAGTTTTAGCGGGAGCAACGCAAGCAGCCGTAGAAGTGTGGGGTCAAGCAGGGACGCTATCGCTCAATGCAACTGAACCAAAAGAACGTTCCAACGCTGTTACTACAATCAGGGTCTCTGAAGACATCGATGCAGACAAGTTAAGAAATATCTGCCGCGATGAAATGATGGTAGCGTTAGGAGGAGGCCTCGGTGATCTCAGCGGAAAAGCTTTTAGGATAGGGCATATGGGAGATATCAACGCTCCAATGTTGTACGCCGCACTATCTGCTGTTGAATCGACCCTTGGATACCTAAACATCAAATATGGCAGTGGGGGAGTAACAGCTGCTATAAATCACATCACAGACATCAAAAAAAGTCAGTCTGGACCATTTTCGTATTGATTAAATCTAAAGTAGTTTTCTTACAACATTGGTTAATCTTAACATAGTTACTCAAGCGCACTAAACGGATTCCCCGAGCCCAGGGCCAGCCATTTTAACAACTCTATCCACAAAAATTGAAGGCGTGACAATGGTTTCAGGGTCTAGAGCTCCCAGCTCAACAAGCTCGTGTACCTGAACAATTGTAAGATCGGCTGCAGGTGCCATAACGGGTCCAAAGTTTCGAGCTGATTTATTATAAGTCAAGTTACCCCATCGATCTGCTGTTTTGGCTAAAACAAAAGCAACGTCGCCTTTCAATGGATACTCTAGAACCTGCAATCGACCATTTATCTCTCTAACTTCTTTACCCTCGGCTAACTGGGTGCCTACCGCTGTTGGTGTATAAAAGGCACCTATACCTGCTCCGGCAGCTCTTATTCGTTCACTCAAAGTACCTTGGGGAACAACTTCTAATTCCACTTTTCCTGCGGCCCACATTTCTTCAAAAATCACTGACCCGCCAGATCTAGGATATGAGCAAATTACCTTTCTAATTTTTCCTTCAGATAAAAGTCCACCGATTCCCTCACGCCCCACCCCAGCATTATTTGACACAATGGTAAGATCCGTCGCGCCTTGATCTCGTAATGCGTTTAAGAGCTCAGTTGGCATACCAGCGCCACCAAAACCAGACACTAAGATAGTAGACCCATCTTTTACTCCCGCTACCGCATCTTCAAAATTAGTCATAACCTTATTTATCGCCATTTTAGCAGCCTTTTAATAAAAAAAATTTATACTAGTCTAATTAGCATATTTATGGATGGCATCTCTCAATGTTGTACAAAAAAAATTCCAGAAAAAATAGTGGTAAAAACCTAAGTTTAATCCATTCTATATTAATTGTTACATCAGCACTATAAAACCAACTTGCATCCCCCTAAGATCAGCCTTAGTTTTATGAAAACACTATATCTTCAACTTTTTTCATAACATTATAAAAACTATAGATTTTAAGTATATTGGCCATAAAATGGACTTACTCAGATCAATTGAAAACTCTTTTTCTAGTTCCTATTTGGAAGCAAGAAATAAATTTTTAACTACAGCGGAGACAAATCAACTTAAGATTCAAAATTATAAAAACTCGAATTTAGGCGCATTACAAGAAGAGTTGAGCTGCGATACGGCTTGGTTAGGGCCAGATGATGCCAAGCAAATTTTGGTAACGATATCAGGAACACACGGCGTAGAAGGTTTTTGTGGGTCCGGGTGCCAAATAGATTGGATAAATTCGATCAATATCCACTCTCTTCCATCAAATATGGCGATGCTTTTCATTCATGCAATAAACCCATTTGGATTTTCCTGGTGCCGGCGCGTGACGGAAGAAGGGTGTGATTTAAATCGAAATTATTTAGATTTTTCAGAACCACTGCCAGAAAACCGAGGCCACGACGAATTGGTAGATTTCTTTGTTCCTGCATCACTTGACTCTGTGACAATGAATAGAGCAGAGATAGAAATTAAACGTTATCGCGATAAGAACGGAGAAAAAGCTTTTCAACGAGCGAGGAAATCAGGGCAATATAAACATCCTCACAGTATGTTTTTTGGGGGCTTTGAACCAACTTGGGCTCGAAAGACGTTAGAGAATATTATTAGAGATTATAGCCTGCCTCAGGCAGATTTTGTTGCAGTGGTTGACTACCATACCGGTCTTGGGCCATTTGGGTATGGAGAACCTATATCGGCTCATTTACCGCAAACATTAGGTTCTGAATGGGTGAGCCGCGTTTATGGTGAGTCTATCGGCGTCCCTGAATTGGGAACGTCATCATCAATCCCATTACATGGTACCAGCCGCGATCTTTGGGACCGAAAACTACATAATCAATATTCATATATAGCACTCGAATATGGAACTTACTCCCAAGAGCGAAGTAGGGCCGCCCTCCGAGAAGATCATTGGTTGCATAATCAAAAGGACTTCAATTGGAATTCTGAAGAAACACAAAGAATCAAAAAGGAAATAAAAAACCATTACCACCCAGGGAGTCCAGACTGGCTTGAGATGGTGTTATGCAGATCACGTCAGGTGCTTAGGCAGGCAACCAATGCTTTGGCTGGAAGTCATGCTAACTAATGACCAGTTTTTTTTAACCTTTTTAACATAATTAAAAGTTCTACTAACTGCTCATCCCGTTCCTCTTCCAATTGGGCGATAGATCGTCCCTTAGCTTCCTCCTCTATACCTTTAATAAGCTCTTTCTTTAAAACTGTACTTAATTGGGGGTTCTCGTTCATTGTTTCCCACCAGCCTGAGATACCTGGCCCAAAGTGATCAAGCATTTTACGATAACCACCTGCACCGCCAGTTAAATTCATAATCATATGTGGCCCCATTAGAGCCCAACGTAGACCAGGCCCCATTGCCACTGCAGCATTAATATCCTCTACCGAGGCTAAGTCGTTTTGAACTGCCAGCACAGCTTCTCGCCACAATGCCGCTTGCAATCTATTTGCAAGATGCCCAGGTACCTCTTTTTTAAGTTTTATGGCATGCTTGCCAATTTTATTATAAAAATTGATAGCCCAATCAACGGCCAAGACATCAGTATTCTTGCCCCCAAGCACTTCAACTAAAGGAATGAGGTGAGGAGGATTAAAGGGGTGCCCTACAACAAAACGGTTAGCATTCTCGAGTCTACCCTGCATATCACTCATAATTAAACCAGAGGTACTTGAGGAAACTATTATATTTTTACTGGTATATTCATCAATTTGTTTAAATAATGATTGCTTAAGTTTTAGTTGTTCAGGAGCACTTTCCTGCACAAAGTCTGTACCCGTAAGCGCTTCTTTAAGACTGGAGCATAATATAATATTTGTTTCTTTAAACTCGCCTATAAAACCTAAATTTTGGATTTGAGGCCAGGCATTATTGATGAAGCTTAATATCCTTTGCTCCCAACCATCGCTTGGATCCCATGCATTAACTTTAAAACCTTTTGACAAAAAATAAGTAGCCCAACTTGCACCAATTGTTCCTGTCCCGACCACACTGATATTTTTGACGGCATCTAATGATTGATAACTAAGCATTTTTAAACTCTTCTTTCCCTATGATGGATCATTATCATCTAAGCCGTTCAGAGTAACCTTAAAGCAGATAATAACCATACCTATTATTCCCAACCACGTTTCCTGCCAGAAACCAAAGGAAACTAGCGAGGTAAAAATAACCCCAACCGCTGTAGCTGATACTATAAATAAGCATGATGAACTGATCCTGCGTAATGGCTGAATGGCAAACCATAGAACGAGGGAAAAAATAATTACGCCAATCGCGCCCAGTTCAAGCCATAGCTGAATAGCTGCATTATGCGGGTGAGTTGTAGCAGTAACATGATATTTATATTGATCCAGAAGTTCCGGTGGAATTACTAAATATCTAGTAACTCCGATACCATGCCCAAACCAAGGAGCTTCCAATGCTGCGCTGGCAGTACGATGCCAGATCTCTATTCGGTCCAACGTAGATGGGGGAATACGATCCGCAAACGGTTTGACCCAATTTAGTAAAAATAAAAATATTATGGGTGATAAAAGGGTGAATATGCTCAAAGATGATAGCCCAAGCCAAAAAATAAAGGTCGCAAAAAAATATGCTGCTATGGCAACCAGTGGAATTAAAATAGAAATAACTAATGCTGAATTAGAGTCGCTTAATGCAGCAGTAAAACAAGTTATTGAGATGAGAATTACCGCTATAAAAGGATGCCCTTTGCGGTAAACCCAATAAGAAATAGGCCAAACAAAGATGACAAGGGCACTCGTCACCCTGTTATAGCGAGAAAGAGCAACTTCCGGATCATTTAATCGATCGCTAACAAATCGATAGATCATTGCATCGTTAAGAAATTCAATGATTAAGAAAAGAGAAGTTGTGAAAAGACCTAAAATCAAGGCCACTGGTATATTAGGTCGAGGAGAGTGAACAAAACGGGTCAGATTGGAACTTGCGACCCAGAACACAAGAGCTAGCATCGGAATTTTAGTCAGCAATAACGATTTACATGGAACACATTGAACTGAAAAAAAGTGCACCCCTAGAATGTACAAAAAGAAACTAAAAAGACTTATAAAAACTGACCTATCAGGTATTAGCTGTCGAGGACTTGAAAGAAATGTTGTCACTATGAGCATAGATGCTAGTAATATGAAAGAGGTGCCCATAGATTGCTTAGAGGCCGCGCCTAGGGGTATAAAGATAGCTAACCCCCAGATTAGAAAGAACCGTTTAAAGCGTTCTGCTAGTAGAGCCATTTTACAGGTCCCTTTATTCGCACTAATATTTTGCGTAGGACTTCTCTTCGATTATATCTGAGCCAAGAAGGACATTAATTTCTTTTTTTAAAGCCGCACGCCGATCATTTTGGAAGTATACGCTTCGCGCCAATTTAACAAAAATAGGGCCAAAATCTGATTTCTGCTCACACGATCTAATATCGTCTTCTATATCCCATAAGACTTCATTTACCTTCTTGAGGTTTAATTTTAATGCCGCCAATTCAGTTGAAATAATAATATTTTGTTCAAGGCTAATGGATAGGGCTTCAAGCTCTCGACCAACGTTCATGCGCTTTGATACATCTAATATCTTTTCAAATTTAATCTCTAGTATCGTAATTTTATCTATAAGTTCCCCTGGTGAGCCAGGTATCAAGATCACTGACATACAATCATCCTAGTTTTGAGTTACTAAATGAATATTTTCTCTTAGCGTATAACTCATTAAGTTAGTCTCTCATAATTAATTTTTGCCGATGATCCGTTACTTTAATAAATAAAGAATGGATTCTTCCTGGTTAAATAGCTCAAACAAATCTTATACCATTTTAGAAGATATCAAATTACTCATTGAAAGTCTTTTGATATCAGTCTTAAATGTATTTATCGGTGTTTCTTCTCTAAAAATTGGATAGATAATTTTGACGCTTTCAGCTCTAACGATGCAGGAAAAACAAGCATTCGAACAAGACGGTTATATTGTTGTTAAAAATGCCGTCGATGGCAAACAATTGAGAAGTCTTCAATCAGAAATTAAAAGTTGGGTGGAAGAAAGTAAGCTACACTCTGAGCCATATGGGCAGCCCACAATTGATGGGCGACCACGTTTTGACATGGGTGTAGACCATACGGCACTCAATCCAACATTGAGAAGAATAAATAATCCCTCAGACATATCAGAGATCTATTTTCAGGTAATGTCTAGTTCTAAGATGGTGGATATGATTGTTGACCTTATTGGAACTAATATAAAATTTCATCACTGTAAAATAAATCTCAAGTGCCCAGGAGCCAATACCACCGTCCATTACCATCAGGATTTTGCTTTCACACCACACTCAAATGATGATGTAGTAACAGCATTGTTATTATTAGACGACGTAACAGAACAAAATGGCTGTTTAATGGTAGTTCCTGGAAGTCACAAAGGGCCAATGTATTCACTCTACGATGGCGACCAATTTGTTGGACGCGTTAATGATACAACAGAACAATCATTGATAAAAAAACAGTTACCAGTGGTAGGGGCAGCGGGTGACGTTTGCCTCATGCATACACGACTAGCCCATGGTTCTGCGCCAAACGGTTCGAAAAACTCCCGTGGGTTATATATTTGTGTTTATACTGCCGCAGACGCTATTCCCTTAGCTAAAAACCCAATGCCAAGTCCCAATGAGGGGCTAATAGTTAGAGGAACCGGGACAATATCAGCGAGAATGATAAACTTTGAAGTAGAACTACCACAACAACCCAAGTCTGCTTCATTTTTTACCGTTCAAGGGCAAGATTCAGCGGCAATTAAGTAGAAAACCGCACTAATAAGCAGCGCGGTTATCCTTATCTACAAAAGCGTAAGCATTAAATTATTTTTACCACTCGACTTTTTTCTAGAGTGCCAAATGTATTTGCCTTAGTAACTATATTTTGAAATTGTTCAGACATCCCAACCTCGTCAATTATACGTCCAAGGTCCTCCATAGTCCTGCTATAATAAGCCACAATCATACGGCCTAAATCATCGGCTATGACCGGTACTACGGCCATCATTTTATAATCGTGGGACTTTCCGAGTTCTTCTATTTCTGGAAGTAATGATAACGCATTCTGCAGGTTTTCTCGCTGAACCCTATACTCACGTTGCATAATCACAGGATAGTCTGGTGCTACATCGCCAAAAACTGTGCGATAGACATCAGGACCTACAACTTCACCTGCTGGGTTCGACTCCCTTTCATGCAGAAGTTTTGCACGTGCTGGATCAGCCGCTATTGCTAAGGTCGCTTTGCTTATGCTCACGAAATCTGGGAATGCAGCGTATAGTTGCATGCAACCAGCTCCCTCACCCGCGACTACTTGACCAATGCGTACACGCGCGCCAGCAGTTGCAACGATTCCGGCCATAGTTCGAACACGACTAGTAGCCAACTCCGTTTTTCCTACTGTTGGTGTCATTCTTCGTACTGAAATAACTGTCATCTTAAACCTCCATTAATAATATTAGCCAAAAGGAAGAATTATATTTCCAAAACCAAACCCCACTGCAGAAGATATTTTCTGATCCGTTGAATTGGGCCTTAGCAATAGCTTGGCCCTTATTTTTGTTCCGATCATTGCTGTATTTTACGTTTAATTTGATTTCAGCCCTCCAATTCAATCTTACTAATGATAACTCAAATCATCTGAGTGATTGCTTCTAATTTGAGACTAATCAATATATGATTCAA
>MDSX01019659.1_pt1 | contig 13501 bp, 11 predicted proteins | sample 811141 | NCBI WGS metagenome assembly MDSX01 (sample SAMN05326642, study PRJNA326480) | marine metagenome | isolation source: seawater | place: Atlantic Ocean: South East | collected 2010
CCCAGCGCTTTCTCGGCTTGTAGTTGGAGAAGTTCGTCCTGCAATTCAAGCAAACGAGCTTCAAGAGCTTCACGGCTCATTGCAGCGATGTCACGGTTTCGGACATGGCTCATTCTTCCACCTCCTCAGTGGTGGCTTCGCCTTCCTCAGGTTGTTCTTCACGAATCTTCAATTCTTCATCTGAGAAGATGGAAATTTCGTGTGGGAGACGGGTATTGGCTCGCATGATTTCAACAGTGACACCGATGGTACCGAGTTTGCGGACTGCAACTGCGTATCCCTTGTCCATGTGTTGGAGTGCAGTTTCGCCACAGTACTTGACGTGACCCATAATGAATTTCTGGGTTCGGTTGCGTGATCCTGTGAGTTTACCTGCTACGGTGACGATAACGCCACGAGCACCAGCGGACATGATGTTCTCTGCAGCGCTGTTCCCAGCACGTCGGTAGTACCAGCCACGCTCAAGGGCAGACGCAATCTTTTCGGCCATGACCTGAGCGTTCAAGGTTGAATCAGAGGACTTGATTTCTTCGACTTTCAACTGTGGGTCAAACAAGTCGAACTCACTCTTCAAGCGAGATTCAAGTTCCTTGATGATTTTTCCTTTGCGTCCAATAACGAGACCTGGTCGCTCTGCGTGAACAGTGACTTCAGTACCGTTAGGTGTACGCTTGATGTCCAATCCACCAAAACCTGAGCGCTTTGTGTTCTTCATCAAGAATTCCTTGACGAGATGCCGCTCGACGTTACGGTCGACAATTGCTTTGATTGTACTCTTCTTACCTGCCATGATTGTTCACCTCAGAAGTCATCCTCCAACTCATCGTCGGTTGCGGTGAAATCTTCGAGGAAGATCTCGAGATTCACCTGATAGTGATTGCTTGGTGTTGCACGTCCACGGGCACGCGGAATCCATCCTCGACGGATTTGTCCGCGATGGGCGGCAACGTGTGTAATTTCCATTTCTTCAGGTTCAACGTCGTCGTATTGGTGACGAGCGTTTTCCATTGCGCTCTGAATGAGTTTGATGAAGGCACGGCTGGCCTTGACTGGATATCGGCCTGGTCCAACCTTTCCTTTTCGGTGTCCAACCATCGAAGGTCCAGATCGCTTTCGTCGCTTGTTACCGCTACCCAATCGGTATGGGACAGCAGTTGCTTTTCGGCGGATGTCAGCACGGTCAGAATCAATGAGGAGGACTTCGTTGAGGAAATTGATTGCGTTTCCTGCCGTCATACCCTTGACTGCACGAGCGACTTCGAAACAGTGCTTAACGTGCATGTCAACATTGACTGCACGCGCTGTTGCGAGTCGGCTTCCTTGGAGAAGTTGGGTGTAACCACGTTGTGGGAGTTGTCGACGTTTTGTTCGACGGTCCATGTTTCGCTTGTTGCTCATCATTTTCACCTCACTTCAATGGTACGTGCTTCGATGAACGGGTAGCACCAACACCCGGCCCACTGTGGGCGACTCCACGTCGTGTGATTGCGAATTCACCGAGGTAATGACCAATCATCTCAGGTTTAACATCGATCTCAACAAAGTTTTGACCGTTGTGAACTGCGATGGTCTTACCAACAAATTCTGGGAGAATAGGCATGTCACGTCGATGTGTACGAATCGTGTTTGACTTGCTTCGCTTTACTCGATCAAGGAATTTTTGATTCTGCTCTGAGAGCCCACGGGAGATTGAACGTCGAACACGGGCAGGAAGAAGGCGGATGAGGAACTCATCTGAGCCTTCTTCAGGGAACATTGGCATGTTGACCAAGGATTCAATGTCATGTCCACGGTATGTGAATTCCTTCTTCTGACGAGCCGTTGTGGTCGAAAGTCGCTTACGTGCCTTTCGTCGACTGGCCTTTGGAGTCATGAATGACTTCTTCTTCTTACGTCCCATACATCAACACCTCATACTCGCTTGCCGCGACCTCGACCCGTGCGGCTTGGGGCAATCAATCCAACCTTAGCACCAGGAGGGGTACCTCGGGCAACTGAGTTTGGTCCGTGGACAGCTTGGTGATTTCCACCACCGTGCGGGTGATCCACAGGGTTCATGGCAACACCGCTAACGTGCGGGAAGAGTTTACCACGAGCCTTGGCCTTGTAGTGAGCGGCACCTGCAGTTCGCAGTGGCATCTCATCACGACCATGACCAGCAAGCACACCAATGGTTGCTCGACAGCCGCCAGGAAGCTCCTTCAAGGAACCAGATGGCATTCGAATACGGACCTTGTCGCCAAGTTTGGCTTCGACAATGCACGAATTTCCAGCGGAACGGGCAACTTTGCCACCATCGCCTGGTCGAAGTTCGACGTTGTTGATTGCAGTTCCTTCTGGAATCTCTGAGAGAGAGGTGATGTTACCAGGCCGTAGAGAGACATTGTCTCCGATTGCAACCTTGCTGCCAATGGAAATTCCTTCTGTTGCGACAACAAGAGTGGTATCGCCATCTGGCAACTTCATGCGAGCCAACGGCGCTGTGTGAACAGGTGAATGTACCAATTCAGTAACTTCACCAACCACATCTGCCTCTCGCGGCATTCTGTTTGCACCAGGGAATCGGTGACTTGACACACGATACCGTGGTGATGATCCTTTGCGCTGTGCACGAATTCTCTTACCCATAATTCCTCACCTCATAGAGCTCCTAGACGCATTGCTGCGTCTTCTGCGTCGTAGCCCTCTGCCAAACGTACGCTTGCATGCTTTCCATGCTTCGTATTGCGAACGTTGACGGATGCGACTTCGACTTCGAAAATGGTTTCAACCGCTCGAGCGATCTGCTTCTTTGTTGCAGCTCGTAAGACGATGAACTCAAGTCGATTTTGTGTCGTACGTGCTTCCATGGTCTTTTCAGTCAACCATGGCATGATGATAACGTCGTATGCATCCATGATATCACCTCAGTTGAGAGCCTCCACAGCATCTTTGGTAAAGACGGTCAAGCGACCGACATCGCCACCAGGGGCAAGGTCTTCTGCGCTGAGGTCCTTTGCAGCAACAACATCGACACCAGGAAGGTTTCGAGCAGCTTGTGCAAGTCCAGATTTTTCCTTAACGACCAAGAGAACAGATTTCGGAGTCTTGTGAACACGACCACGCATGGTTGCTTTTCCAGCACGGATCTTTCGGTTGGAACGAGCACGATGGAGATCGTGCCCAAGTCCCAGTTCGTTGAAGATGGCGAGGACCTTTCGAGTAGCTGAGCCGTGGTTGAAGGCTTCAATGTTGTACTCTTCGGTCTTACCATCGATGGTTTCAGTGTAGTTACCAAGAACGATTGGAAGGTGTTCCACGGATTCATCGAGTTGATGTCCACGAGCCATAACGCGCTCCATGTCGACGGTTGCTGAAAGGGCAGCATCTCGAGCCATTCGACGTTGTTTGGTGTTGAACTTGCGAGCCCAAATCTTCTCGACTTTTGGACCATGAGCACGTCGACCACCAAGCGTGTGGGGGTTTTGTGCAGCACGGCGTTGACCGGTTCTTCGCATGATACGAGAGACACCACGTCCCTTGCCCCACCATTCGACGGAGTGCTTCATACCAGCCATAGGTCGGCGCTTTCCGACGTGTCGGCGGGAACCGTATGCTTGTCGGCGGTTCGCTCGACTGGATGCAATTGCATCACGAACGAGATCCACACGAACGGATTGACTGAACGATTCAGGGAGCGTGACCTTTGACCCATCTTCGACGGTGATGTCGAAAGCGGATTGGAGGCGACCTGCATCCATCTCATCTTGTGTGATGTTGTTGCTGATGTTCTTGACGGCTACCTTCATGTTCAGGCCCCCTGCTTGCTACGAGTACTCACGTAGGTGATTTCGTATGGTTGTGGCTCTTCGTTGGAGCGCATAGCGTCACGGAAGCGGATCAACCGCTTGGCAGGTCCTGGGACACTACCCTTTACGAGAATGTAATCTGAGTTGACTTCACCGTAGTGGAGGAATCCACCGGATGGAGTGATTGTGTGCTCTTCTGGGTTCGCCACTCGGAGGACACGCTTGTTGAACTCTGTTCGCTGGTGGTATCCGGTTTGTCCACCCTGACGGATGGTCTTTCGGACGTATCCAGTACCAAAGTCACCCATGTTACCGTGTTGTCGGCGCTTCTTTGAGTTCTTGTGAGACTGGAGTTTTCCACCAAATCGTCGGATAACACCTTGCCATCCGTATCCCTTGGTAACAGCAACAATGTCGGTCATTGCGCCTTCTTCGAAGGCATCGGTAAAGGAAACCTCGTCACCGAGTCGCTCTTGTGCAAAGGCGAGTTGGTCGCTCGAAGCTCCGCCGTCAAGTCCAACTTCCATAACTTCAGGCACCTTAGAGGGTGAGCCGGAAACGTTTGATGGTTGTGTAGCGACGATAAGGCGGATTTCGCAAAGGTCTTGCTTTCCGAGATTCTCAAAGTGCTTTTCTGCATCGTGATTCTTTCGGTTCGATACTCGATCGAACACTTCTGGGAAGGATTCTGTTAATGTTTCTGCATCGACCCAAACCTCGCCTGCAGCCTGCTTGCCGTAGGGGGTCATTCGGTATCCACGTACACCGAGGATGCGCATCTTTGGCACCTCGACAACGGTTACAGGAATTCGAATCTCCTGACCGGCACTGGTTGATCGTGGATTGAGGTCACGAGCAAGAACGTGCGTCATTCCTGCCTTCCAACCTGCAAATCCTTGCATTCGTACTTCGCTTGCGTCACTGGTCGGCCATGACTTGACGTGACCAAACGGTCGGTTGGCCCGCTTACGCGGGCTAAACGCCATGCTACCTCGACGTGGGTGGTGTCTTTTTGCCATTTTGGGCTCCTCCATTATTCTACAACACAGAGGCTCCGTAGAGCGTGCGAGGGCTCTTCAGGCCGGGAGTAGCCGTGACACAGAGCGCCGTTTCCACGAGTGGGAAACAGTGCCAGTGGGTTCCGTCCGGATTGCCCAACGTGTCTGGCTGCTCACCCTTAGAGCAACCTTCCGACTTTCCACCCCTATATGAGTAGTTCGGTGTTTGAACCGACTCAAATACAACGACGTCGGCTCGTTTTGACCATTGCACATCATCCTTTTGAACCCTCGACTTTTTCATTGAATCATGCCTGTCTTGAACCATCCATTTTTGCGGGATGGCATCGAGGCACGAGGCTACCAAATCGCTGCAACGCAGGCATGCGTCCGATGTTCGACACTGCTCGTCATGCCAACGGGATTCGGTAAGACTGCGGTTCAATGGAACTGCATCGCTGATGCTCTCGACTCAGGAATCGAAAAAATCGTCATCACCGCACCAACAGTAGGATTGGTCGAGCAGCAGCGTCGGATGATTCTCGAGCGGATTGTTATCGAACCAGATAATGTTCGAACATACACCGGAAGTGATCGTCCTGCAAAACGTGGAGAGATATGGGGTCAAGCAACCATTATTGTCGCTACGCCACAAGTCATTCGAAACGATGTTGATTCCGGTCTCATTCATCTTGAGAAGGTTGGACTCTTGATCATCGATGAAGCACATCATGCCAAAGGAAACCATGCGACTGCTCAGGTTGCGGATCGCTACGAGTCGCAGGCAGCCGAACCATGGTTGGTGGCTGCAACCGCGAGCCCAGGTTCATCACAGAAGGGGATTGAACAACTGTGGCATCGGCTGAATGTGAAACGGATTTTTGTCGCAAAGCGTGAGGATGACCTTTTGCAGCCGTATGCTGTGGACATGAACATCGCCACCATTCGCGTTATGCTTGATTCGACAACATTGGCATTGCTGGAGCCCTTGGAGGCCCATCAGTTCCAAGAGACTGACGCGTTAAAACGTCAAGGATTTCTTGCGCCGACAGAACATCTGACTGCAGGACTCATTGAGGAAGCTGCTCAGCGGGCAAGTGTTGCAATTTCTCGCAGAGATCCCAGAGGCTACGATGCAGCCCGTCGAATCTCTGATGTTCGACGTATGCACATGCTGCTCGATCTGTTGAAAACACAAGGCGTCCGTTCGGCACGTTCCTATCTGGAGCGAGCTGATGAGCAACTTCGAGAAGGTGAGCGCTCGACGAGTCGATTCCTCAAAAAGCAAGTGATACACGCCTTTCGACAAGCCGTTCATGAGATGGATGAATGTCACCCGAAATCCGCTCTCGTTCGACAACTTGTTCAAGAACATCTCGAGCACCATCCAGAAGATCGTATCCTCATTTTTAGTGAATACAGAGATACAGTGGAACACCTTGTTCAAGATTTGAATCAAATCCCAGATGCGACCGTGGATCGATTCATTGGCCAAAGTAAACGTGGAAAGCGAGAGGGGATGACACAAAAACAACAACTTGCGCAATTGGAACGATTTCGAAATGGAGAAATGAATGTTTTAGTTGCAACTTCGGTTGGAGAGGAGGGTTTGGATGTGCCTTCCGCCTCGATGGTCTTGTTTTACGAACCTGTTCCAAGTGCTATACGATCCATTCAACGTCGCGGACGCACAGCTCGTGAGCGAAGTGGTTCGGTTCATGTCCTTGTTGCGAACGACACTCGTGACGTTCATGTCCTTCACGCTTCACGCAATCGAGAGAAGCGAATGCACAGCGTTCTGGCTCGAATGCGCTTGGAAAGACCGCTTGAATCTTACAAAGTTCGGAAAGAAGGAAAACTGCTTGAATTTGCTATTGTTGACGGAGATTCATCTCAAAAAGCATTGGAATTTTTAGAGGATGAGCGCCAACGCTTGAAAACTATAGAAAAGACGCCTGCGGTCGAGAAAAAGGAACAAAGCAGAAGCGAGACCAGCCCTCAGCAGTCTCCTGAATTGCATACGCGTTCTCGTTCTCAAAAGAGTCTCTTCGAGTTTGAAGAGACTTCATCAGACCCTTGGAGTCCAGTACTCGATGGTAGTGATCCTAACCACCAATGATGACAGCTCGTGTTCGGAGTTGTGCCAGACGGTCAGGATAATGACCAAAAGCAAAGGCAACCAACTCTGCAAGATGAATGACTGGAACCGAGGTATCCTTTCCAGTAACCTTGCCAGCTTTGACTTGGTATGAATCTAAATTTGCGTGTGAGATGGTGCACGCACTAACAACAAGTTGTGCACCGTTGGCTTTCGCCTCGGACAGAACCGATGCGGTCATGCGCAATGCTGTCTTTTCGTTGGTGAGCAAACTTGGAGAACCAACACTCTGGCATCGTGCTTCGTAGGCAACTGGAGTCCCGCCCAGTGTCGTGATGAGGTCTTCCAGATAGTGTGGGTCGAATGGATCATCTTCGCCACAGAATCCTTCACGTTGCATGTATGGACCATAGTACGCAGCAATCTTCATGTTGAGTGGATTGAGGACAGCCGCCTTCACCTTGTCAAGACCAATCTCTTCGACGAGGAGGTGTAGGAGGTGACGGGATTTTGACTCACCTGAATATTCAATCTTGGAGGTACGAGCGATGAGGTTGTTCAATTGCGACGCCATAACTGGATCGGCGTCCATCGATGCAGCCGTATCGCAGTGGATGCTGTGTGATGTCGCACAAGAAGTCATGATGTCCAGTCCCTTTTGCTCTGCAAGAGCGAGATTTCGAGCGGCAAGAGCATGCTGCAAACGAGGCGATGCTTGTCGAATGATGTTGCCTCCATCCGATGTTGCTTTTGGAAGTTCGATGAGGTCAATACCTAGTGTTTTGCACAAAGGCTGAATGCAATCTTCAACCTCCATCATCGCTCCTCGAGCCACGTTTCCTGGATAGTATGCTACCTTCATCAAATCCCTCAGAACCGCTGATCGAGTTCGTTGAACAGACTAACGACTTCGTGATGGCCTTCGACTTTAGCGTTGAACATGTTTGGAATCTTTCCTACGCCAGCAGGAGGAAGCAATAGGGCTTGCAGACTGCGGATTGGAGGTCCACCGGTCCGAGTGAATCCAAGCATCATTCGTGCAGAGACACCTGAAAAGACGTTTGAAACAAGCCCAATCGGGCCAAGAACCTGACGATAAAGAGTCGTCTCGTTGAGTTTGCCAGACCACTTGACGGAGCGTCCGTACCACTTCACGAGACGTCCATGACGTCCTGCATTCTTGTATTCGGTAAGGAGGCGACTACGTGCGTCGTTGAGTGTGTTTGCGAGCATGGCGCCCATTGCACCATGACGGGCAATTGATGCCGAGTCTGCTTCGCTCCAAATTCCACCTTTACCTTGCAAGGATGCCATGAGTTGTGCGCAGTGCTTCTCGGATGTTCGAGGGTCATTGACTCGCACCCATCGTTGGAGATGCACGCCGGGGCCTTCGTAATCGGAATCAAAGTCGACTGTATCAGACATTCCATGAGCCAACATGTGACTTGAAACAGCATTCATTTGGTGAAGGGCGAGGGCAGTCTCTGATGCAAGGACACCAACCGCATTTCCGCTGATAAGGCGCTCACCTTCTCGTGGGTCGGCCTGCATCCATGGCTTGGCACGGACGCGGTTTTCTTCGAAACGACGTGTATCAACGACGAGATCACGAATAACGGGGAATCCTGGTAATGGTTCTACCTTCAATCGACCATTGGAAACAAGTTCACCGACTCGAGCAACGTCGGAAAGTACGACGCGCCCGTTTACTCGGACACCTGTGGTCGGTGTGCCACCAACAACGCCTCGACGGAAAGCGAAACTCCCATCAACATCGCGCTGGAAAGTGATGAACAAATCTTCGAGAGATGCTGATGCTGGTACGGTGGTTGCAACAACGTCCCATCCGCGCTCACCTTGCGCAGGACAGTAGCGGAACAGTTCCAACTCGACCGTGATGTCGGTAGCATCGATGATTCCTGGGGCAAAGTCACCATCGACAACGTCATCGTCGTCGGATGTGCCATACGCCTTCATTTCTTCAACGAGTTCGAGTTGTAAAGTTCCAGAGTCATCGACGCATGCAATGCGTGGAAGCGCTTCTTGAACCCATTCGGTCCACGGTGGCTCAAAGTCAACATCGCAGAGTTTGATCTCTTGAACGCTGGTGGCTCCAAGGGTTGATAGTTTTCCATCCCAATCAAGTCCTGCTTTGCAGAACTCATCGTAGGCGGTATCACCGATTGCACAAACTGAATAGTGCATGGCAGCGAGGGCGGGGGCATCGGATTGAACGGATTGCCAGAGGGCTTCAGCATTGTCAGGCATTTCACCTTCACCCCATGTGGAAGTAATCACAAGAAGTCGCTTGATGTTTGCAAGCTTCGATTTGTCATAACCGTCCATGTCGACAACGCTCGCTTCAAGACCAAAGTTCGTAGCCATCTTTGCTGTTTTCTCAGCAAGTCCTGCTGCGTTTCCTGTCTGAGAACCAAAGAGAATCGTTAGAGAGCGATCGCCACCCATCAAGGAAGCAAGGGCTTCAGAGGCTGAACCGGACACGGCGACAGGTGCCGAGGTTGCGGCTGCGACATCTACGGTTTCAGATACGCTTGACTCATCAAACTCTCCACCATCAACTTCAGTCATTTTCGGTAAGACTGAGTTCGCCCATTTTTCCCATTCCGGTTCATAATCAACATCACAAAGTTGGATGTCGTGAACACGACTTGCTCCGAGCGCCACGAATTTTTCATCCCAATCTTTTCCTGCCTTACAGAATTCATCGTACGATGTGTCACCAATCGCACAAACTGAGAAACTAACCCCAGCAAGAGGTGGATTTTGTTCACAGGTTGCCATCCAAAGATCTTCGGCATTGTCCGGCATGTCTCCTTCACCCCAAGTGGAGGTGATGATGAGAACTCTTTTGAGGTTCGAAAAAGAACTGGGGTCGTAACCATCCATGTCAAAAATCGTTGGCTTGAAGCCCAACTTTTCTGCCATCTTCTTGGTCTTTCCAGCCAATTCTTCTGCATTACCCGTCTGAGAACCGAAAAAGATGGACAATTCTGGGTTACCTTTCACTGGCAAAACATTCGCCTCCCTTGTTCCAATCTACAAATCAATAGTCTTTCAATGTTGGGAACATACCACGTTTTTACAGTAAAATATGGTGTGATAAAAATCACATGTGGAAGTCATCTTCACCGCCAAATCCGTCAGCCATACTCACGCCCTTGGAAGAGATGACATCGTCGATACGCAAGATCATGATTGCTGTCTCTGTTGCGGACTGAATGGCCTGCTCAACGACTCGAAGTGGTTCGAGGACGTTTGCAGCTTGCATGTCAACAACGCCACCCTCATAGACGTTGATTCCAGCATGCGAGGCTCCGTCGGCGTGTGCTTTTCGCAATGCAATGATGGTTGTTACCGGATCGAGACCCGCATTTTCTGCGAGGGTTCGTGGAATAATCTCAAGAGCGGAAGCAAATGCTTCGATCGCCATCTGTTCACGACCACCGATTGTTTCGGCGTAGGTTCGTAAATCACGGCTCAGTGCAGCAAGAACACTGCCACCACCGGTGAGAACTGCGCCATCTTCCCAAGCGACTGAAACAACACCAACTGCGTCATCAAACGCACGACGAATCTCGTCGACAACGTGCTCAGTTCCGCCGCGAAGGAGAACAGAAACCGACTTGGCTTCAGGACATCCTGTGATGAAGGTCATATCGCTCTCTCCAATCTTTCGCTCTTCAACCCGAGCAGCTTCTCCAAGGTCATCTCCTGAAAGGTCGTCCATGTTCGTGACAATTCGGCCGCCGGTTGCCTTGGAGAGCGCTTCCATATCGGATTTCTTGGCACGTCGAATGGCAAAGACACCAGCTTTGCTCAGGTAATGTTGTGCAAGTTCGTCAATTCCCTTTTGGCAAACCAAGACATTTGCCCCAGATGCGGTAATTTTGTCGACAAGACCCCGGATGTAGTTTTCTTCTTCCGCCAGGAAGGAAGCAAGTTGGTTTGGATCCGTAATCTGTATCTTAGCGTCGACTTCTGTCTTCTTAACCTCGACAGCAGAGTTAACAAGAGCGATTTTTGCGTTGTTGATGCTTCGTGGCATTCCTGCATGAACACGCTCCTTGTCGAGAAGGATACCATCGATCAAGGATGAATCTTTGATCGATCCTCCTTGACGCTTTTCGACCTTGATGTCACTTAGATCAACAAGACGTTCTCCCTCGTCAATCACGCCTACTGCGTTGACTGCTCGTACACAAATGTCGGCCATGAATGCCTTGACAGCCCCAGCCGATTTTCCTGTGAGCGAAGTTTTTGCGACTTCAAGAAGGACCTTATCATCACCTTCGGTCGAAATTCCATGATGTTCAAGCAAAGAAATTGCCTTCTCCGCAGCCAAGCGGAAGCCTTCACAGATGACAGTCGGATGGACGTTTTGCTCGATGAGGTCTTCTGAACGCTTGAGCAGCTCACCAGATAAGACAACCGCCGAGGTTGTTCCGTCGTAGCAATGCTGCTCTTGGGTTTTGGCAACCTCGATGATCATTTTTGCAGCAGGATGCTCAATGTCCATTTCCTTGAGAATGGTCGCACCATCGTTGGTGATGACAACATCACCCATCGAATCGACAAGCATTTTGTCCATACCCTTTGGACCGAGAGTGGAGCGTACAGAGTCTGCAACTGCTTTGGCTGCAGCGATGTTGTTTGACTGAGCGCTGCGGCCTCGTGTGCGTTGTGTTCCCTCTTTGAGAATAAAGATTGGTGCTTGTCCATTTCCATACATGTCGTTCACCTTCGTTTATGGCGAGATGCTGTGGGTCTTGAACCCTGCGACTGGCCAGTTTACAACTCACCATCGAGATATTGTTGACCGTAATGCTCCCATTGTTCCATGGTCCATCCATCTGGAAGGCCCTCTGGAGGGAGTGGTGGTCCTGCGGACGGTGCCTCGCTCACAGGCGCCGGAGCAGCATCAGGTACTGCCATTGGTTCAGAGCTCGGAGCCGCTGCCATAGGCACGGTTGGTGCTGCAGCTACAGCGCCATAGGTTGCCGTCAAGGAATCCTGATACATCATTTCGTCCCAGTCATCAAGGTCATCGTCTTTGTCGATGGTCGTAAGAATCCTGAATGTAATGAACCCTAGAACGCCAACAACAATCAGGAAACCGGACCACAGAACGATGTTCTTGACAAGTTGACCATCATCATCTGATGAGGCTCCGTCACCATCATCACCTGCGTTTGCGGTTTGTTTCTGAAGAACGACGGTCAGTTTTGCAGTTGGAGAATCAGCAACTGTCAGCGAGGTGGCGTAAATGGTAAAGTTGACCGTTAGTGTATCGGAAGGGAGGTTGATGAGCGTTGCTTCGCCTACCTCTACTTCCACTGTGACGATCCTAGACATATCAGATTCGAGCGAGAAGCTTCGATCGTCGCTGTCGATTCGGACGCTAATGTAACTTGACCAATCTCCGTCAACCTTGTCGATGGAAATGGTTTGGGATGGGTAGACCAGTGGGTTGAGTTTGTTCTTTACCTCGACATCCATAGAATAGATGAGGTTTGATTCATCGATTGAAATCTGAGCAGGTGGAGTCAAATCGATGGTCCCCTGTCGACCGACGAGATATGTTGCTTCGCCCGTGTCGGAAATTGTTGGGTCATTGACCGATGTGGCAGTCAAACCAAGGGTTCGGGAGCCGTCAGCGCCAGCAAGGAATCGGAATCGCACCTTCGCATCCCAAGATTCACCGGATTGAATGATAGGGGTTGTCGCAACTCCACCAACTGGTACTGGGTCAATCAATTCAGCTACCATCCCATCAGGAATATCGAGAGTGATGGTAAAGCGGTCATCGCTGTTTCCGTAATTGGTTATCTCAAACGAACGATCGGTGGTATCCATTGAACCCGGAAGGAAGGATTGGTCCGATGATTCATCAGAAACCCCAACTGCTGCTGTATCGAGAATCTCAACGTTGATTCTGTAGGTTACAGATACCGAGGCATCATCAACGTTGGTGGCAATGACGTCGACGTAGTACGGAGCAGGGGAAAGGCCAACTGGCATTGGGAGTGTGAGAATAATGGTTGTCTCTCCATCCCAAGCGTCGAGAATGGCCGTTGTCTCACCAGCGAGTTGGGCACCCAGTATGTATTGATGCGGACCGCCAAGAGAGAGACCGTATTGCTCATCGTCGTTACCGAGGTTGAGGAGTGACATGTAGACAGTCTCAGCAACACCATCTGCTGCACTTTGGTAGGTGTTCTGGTCGGCAGAGATGGATGCCTGTCGCAAGATAGGGACCTCGATGTTTCGTCCTAGGATATCGGCACCGAACAACGATGTTCCACAAGAAGGACACGTTGCTCGCAGATTGAAGGAAACGACTCCTGGTGTTGCGAGATTATTTGCAGTGACGTTCAAAAACAGGTTGGTGACTTCCGCCTTTCCAAGAATGATTGGATTTGGAACTGGGACGCCTGTTTCATTTTCGATGACTGCGCTCCAACCGTCTTCGGAGAACGTTGTAACCAAATTGTAGGAAGCATCTCGGTTTCCAATGTTTTGCAATCGAACAGGGATAGTTCCTGATTCACCTGGCATCAGCGTATCAGCAAGAAGAGGTGTCTGCGACGTGAGCGATA
>MDSX01061926.1_pt1 | contig 13498 bp, 8 predicted proteins | sample 811141 | NCBI WGS metagenome assembly MDSX01 (sample SAMN05326642, study PRJNA326480) | marine metagenome | isolation source: seawater | place: Atlantic Ocean: South East | collected 2010
GATACGCAGAATCCGTCTTCCGCGAGAACCCCCGCGATCATCTGCGTATGCCACACCGTGTCGTAGGATTTGGCGCAGATAAAGGCAATGTCGAATGGATAGGATTTGGCCGCCCGCTGCAATTCGGTGACATGCAGCGCGTTCATCTTGATGGTGAAACATTCTGGCTCGGTCATACCTTCAAGCGTGAGACCCTCGGTGCGCATCGTCTCTACGTGCTCGGGCCAGATGTCGATAAGCGTCGGAGCGTGGCCTTCCCGCTGCAAGTATCCCCCAACATGCGCACCGACGGCGCCAGCCCCGACGATGGCGATCCTCTTTTTCATCCGGCAATTCTCACAGACTTAGGGGATTACCCTCTTGTGGCTGAACGACCGTCAGAACGGGGTGTCACCGCAGATGGTGATGCGATGGGTACGCCGGCGCTCATTATAGTCGGCGATGGCGTGGTGCTGGACAGAGCGGTTATCCCAAAGGGTGAGCGTGCCGGGCTCCCAATGGACGCGGCAGGTAAATTCGGGCCGTATCGAATGATTACGCAGGAAGTCGAGGAGAGATTCCACTTCTGCTTCGTTGAACCCATGCAATGTCTGTACGTGGGAGCCGATATAAAGCGTCTTACGCCCCGTCTCGGGATGGGTGCGGATCAATGGGTGTGCTGATTCCGTCTGTAAATTGCCGGGGTCCCGCACTTTTGCGGCCATCTTGGCGTTGCCGCCGTAACGGTCCTGTCGGGCGCTTCCGCTGCCCTGCTTGAACTTGTCGCCAACACACCAGGTCTGAACGCCAGAGAGCATGTCCTTCATCGCATCCGACAAGGTGTCATAGGCGAGGTGCATGTTGGCGAACAGTGTGTCGCCGCCCTTGCTCGGTACCTCGTGCGCGTAAAGCATCGTCGCCTTGGCCGGCTGCGGGTTGAACATCTGATCGGTGTGCCAGGCTGAGCCGAACGTGTAGCTGTCACCCGGCTCCTTGATGATCTCGAAGATGTCCGGGTAGTCCTCCATGCCGCTCATATACGGATGGTGGTGTATCTCGCCGAAGCGGAGCGCAAAGTCGATCTGCTGCTGCGGTTCGATCTTTTGGTCGCGGAAGACGACGACGTGATGGCGTAACCATGCCGCGTGGATTTCGGCAAAGGTCGCGTCGTCGAGATTACTGAGATCGACATTACTGACCTCTGCCCCCATTGCGCCTGCGAAAGGCGTCGCTGTGATGATGTCGTATTTTTCCGGCCCAGTCGCGACCGCATTCATTCCGTCCATGTTCCTTATCCCTCATGCATGACGGGATGCCCAAACGCCACGCTAGTTGTCCGGACAAATTTATAGGGGGCATAGGGTACAGGGCAAGGGGTTATGTGCCAAATCGACCACCGCGTCCCACACCACCCTTGAAGCGCGCCGCGCCCGCCGCCGCTTCCGCGATCTTCGCCGCCTGAGCGCCTTCGTCTTCCCGGATCAGCATCGCCGCCTCGTCTTTATCGAGCGTGGCCCAGGCTGCGGCACGGTCGGCGCGCATGGCAAGGGGCGGGAACTGCGCGATTTCCTCGGCAAGGTTCCGGGCCATCTCCAAGGCCTGCCCCTCAGGGGCGAGGCGGTCGGCGAGGCCGATGTGGAGTGCTTCCTCGGCGCGCACTGGACGGCCAGTCAGCAGCATGTCGAGGGCGCGCGAGCGGCCAATCACTTTCGGCAGGCGGGTCGGGGTGCCATCGCTCATTGGCACACCGAAGCGGCGGCAGAAGACACCGAAGACCGCGCTCTCGCTGGCGACCCGCATGTCCGCCCAGAGTGCGACGCCAAGGCCGCCCGCGACCGCATGCCCTTCGACTGCGGCGATCACCGGTTTGGCGCAGGGGCGCGCGAGAGGGCCGTCGGCGCCTGCCCAGGGCTGATAGACCGCGCCTTTATCCGCCATCTCACCGAGGTCCGCGCCGGCGCAGAAGACGCCGCCTGCGCCCGTAAGTAAGACCGCCTGTACCTTGTCGTTGGCGTCGATCGTATGCACCGCCTCCTTGAAAGTATCTGCTGAAACAAGATCGAGCGCGTTTCGTTGTTTCGGCCGGTTTATGGTGATCGTGGCGATGCCGTCCTTGATGGCGAGGTCGATGCCAGTCTTCATGACGTAGTCTCCGGATTCTGAACTCTCTAGATGTTATTTCCGCGAAGGCTGGAATACAGTTCCTGGGTAAGAATTGCTGGATCTCCACCTTCGCGTGACAAAAAATTTCTACCGTCGGCGGTGCCTTTGAAGCATTAGCAGGGTCGCCGGGACAAGCGAGATACAGGCGGCGAGGGCGGTCCACATAAAACCGTCCTGGAAACCAAGGGTATTCGCTTGCGCTTCGACCACATTGCCAAGGTAATTAAGGGCGATCGGGTTATGAGCGGCATTGGGAATACCTTCCGCTCCGAGTACCCGGTGCACCTCGCCGATCAATGCACGGGTCGCATCGTTGCCGGCGTTCTGAGTTGCGGTAAAGGCGTCGCCGTGTAGCTGAATGCGCCGTTCCAGCACGATGACAAGGGCGCTGATACCTGTCGATCCGCCAAGCATCAGAAACAGATTGACGATGCCAGCCCCCGCATTGATGCGGTCCGGCGGCAAAGCGGCAAGGGCGGCACTGTTCACGCAGGGTGAGGTGAGTGCGATACCGAGCCGTCCGACAAGGAGGTAAAAGGCGATAACCCAAAACACGGTGTTCACATCCGCGTCGGCGAGTGCCAGCGCGCTGGCAATGAAGATGAATTGGCCGGTTAGGATAATGACATGAGGCGGGAAGCGGTCGGCGAGGCGGCCGGTGAAAGGCAACAGCAGCGCCGCGATGATCGCGCCCGGCAGCAGGAGCGATCCCGCGAGGGTCGGCGTGTAACCCTGGACGATCTGGCTGAAAACCGGGAAGGCATAATTCTGCGCGAAGCTGCCCATACCGTAGAAGAATGAAATGCAAATGACCGTACAGAACCGTAGATTTCGGAACACGCTCAGGTCCATAAGGTTGCCGTTGGGACGGCGCTGCGAGTACACGAAACCCACAAGCGAAAAGACCATCAGCGCGGACAGCAGCGCCACTTCATCCGATGCCCAGCCCCACCGTTGGCCGTTGCCGAGGATCGTCATAAGGCAAAAGACGAAACTGCACATCAGGCCATAGCCGAGATAGTCGAACTTGCCTGCGGGCCCGCGAGACTTGCGTTCTGGAATGAAAAAGACCCCGAGTACGAGAGAGAGCAGCGCCACAGGGATGGGTATTAAAAAGACGTAGCGCCAGCCAAGATGGTCGACAACGACGCCTCCCAATGCCGGCGCCAAGCCAAGCGCAAAGCCTACGCCCATGCTGAAGAATCCCATCGCAATGCCACGTTTCTCTGCCGGGAAAATGTCGAACAGCAGGACCATGATGAGGGGCTGAATGACGCCCGCGCCGAAGCCCTGCACGATGCGGCCAAAGATGATCATGTCTAGTGTGGGCGAGAAAGTGCTGATCAAGCTCCCGATCACGAATATGATAATGCAGGCGTGGAATGTTATCGGTTGCCCGAAGCGGGCGATCAGCCAAGTATTGGCGAGCAGGCTCGCTACGGTCGTGGCGAGGAATGCGCTCGACAGGAACTGCGCCTTGTCCTGTCCGACGCCGAATGTGCCCATCACGTTTGGGATTGCGACATTGACCATCGAACTGGCGAATACCATGACGAAAAACGCCAGCAACGCCGCCGTGGTCACAAGCCAGCGGTACATTGGACCATAGCGGGCGTAGAGATCGTCTCTGGTACTCATGCTCGGGTGCGCTTCTTCAGCGGCGCAATTCAGGGGGTCGCGCGCCGATAGTTTCGTCTTTACAATCGGATGTCGGGCGAGAGAAGGAAAGCATTTATAGATGGTTGCATCGGTTTCCTATGATGTCGAGGACGAGAGTGCTCGTCCGCCGACGCTCGGGCTCGTTGTTTTGCAGTCGGAAGAGACGCTGGAGGACGAGTTTCGCCATTTCCTGCGAGATCGACGCGTCGTTCTTCATCACACACGTATCCCAAGTGGTGAAGCGGTTACGCGCGAGACATTGGGCGCTATGGAGGAATATCTTGGGACCGCAATCTGCATGTTCCCAGCCGGCGCGCGCTTCGATGTCATCGGCTATGCTTGCACGTCGGCTGCGTCCGTGATTGGTGAGGCGCGTATTTCCAAGCTTATCGCGGGTGTGCGTCCTGAAGCTGCGTCCACAAATCCGGCAACCGCGGTAAAAGCCGCACTGGGAGCGCTTGGGGTGCAACGGGTTTCCGTCTTAACGCCGTACAATGTCGCGGTGACACAGGATATCGTCGCTATGCTCGAGAAAGACGATTTTAAGGTCACCGGCGTCACGACCTTCAACGAAGAGGTCGAAGCCAAGGTGGCCCGCATCACATCGCAGTCAATTCTCGCCGCCGCCGTTGCTGCGGGAAATAACGAAGCCGCCCAGGCAGTCTTCATTTCCTGCACCAACCTTCGTTGTGCCGGGATTATCGCCGAGGCCGAACGCCGGACGGGAAAGCCGGTATTATCGAGCAACCTCGCATTGCTGTGGCATATGTTGCGGATTGCCGGATTGGAGACGCAGGGCATCGCAGAGAGCCGTCTTCTTGATCGCTGCAGTTAGCCTATCGTTCGGGTAGAGCGCGACCTATCGGAAGTTTGTACTGGCAATATATACGCATATTTAACACACTAGAAATAGTAGAATTAAGGTTTGTAACAAAATTTCCTTCCACCGGGGCACCGAGGCTTAAAAAAAGACTCCGAAATCGTTTCTTAAGGCATTGAAAATATTAAATTTATGTATACGTGCAAGAAACTGTTTTAGGTTTCGGGCCCGACTTGCTATTTAATTCGGTCCTCCGCGGAGCCAATTTGGAGTATCGCATGAGCCACGACGTTCGGCGCAACAATATCGGTTTGCCTGTTGAGCAAGGTCTTTACGACCCGGCCAACGAGCACGACGCGTGCGGATTCGGTTTCATCGCGAATATCCATAACGAGCCGAAACACGAGATTGTTCACCAGGCTCTCGAGATTGTGCACAACATGGACCATCGGGGGGCTATCGGTGCCGATCCGCTCGCGGGTGACGGTGCGGGTATCCTTATTCAAATTCCCGACGAGTTCTTACGTAAGGACTTCGCGACGCGCGGGATTACGCTTCCGGCCGTTGGAGACTACGCGGTTGGAATGGTATTTTTGCCGAGCGATCCGACGAAATGCGACCTGGCCGCCGGCGCGATCGAAAAGGCGATTGACCAGGAAGGGCAGGTGCTGATCGGTTGGCGCGATGTGCCTGTTGATAACAGTGTGCTTGGCGAGAGCGTCAAAGAGAATGAACCGGTCATCCGCCAGGTGTTGATTCAGCGCGGTCCCGAAACCCCTGACACCGACGCTTTCCAGCGCAAGCTCTATGTTATTCGCAAACAGGCGCACCACGCGCTTTGGGATAAGAACGCGACCGCCTGGAGCGACTTCTATATTGTCTCGATGTCCGCGCTGACCATGGTGTATAAGGGAATGGTACTCGCTCCGAATTTGGCGAAGTTCTATCTCGATTTCCAAGATCCGAATTTCAAGACGGCAATGGCGCTGTTCCATCAGCGGTTCTCGACTAATACATTCCCGTCGTGGCGCCTGGCGCAGCCGTTCCGGTTCCTGAGCCACAATGGCGAGATCAATACAGTTCGCGGCAACATCAACTGGATGAACGCACGTCGGCACAACATGAGCTCGAAAGTGCTCGGCGACGACCTGGAGAAGCTGTGGCCGGTAATCGGCGATAGCCCATCTGACTCTTCGACTTTCGATAACGCGCTCGAATTGCTGGTGATGGGTGGTTATTCGCTATCGCACGCGATGATGCTGATGATTCCGGAAGCCTGGAACGGTAACGATTTGATGGAGCCGAAACGCCGGGCCTTTTATGAGTACTATTCCGCGTTGATGGAGCCGTGGGACGGCCCCGCCGCCATGGCCTTCACCGATGGTCGCCAGATCGCAGCGACTTTGGACCGCAATGGTTTACGCCCCGCGCGCTATATCGTGACTGATGACGGGCTAGTCATCATGGCGTCCGAAGTAGGCGTTCTGCCGCATATCCCCGAAGAGAAGATCGTCAGCAAGTGGCGCCTGCAGCCCGGCAAGATGCTGCTGGTCGACTTGGAAGAGCACCGGATCATTTCCGACGAAGAGCTGAAGTCCGATTTGGCAGAAGCCTATCCTTACCAGGATTGGCTCGACAAGACGCAGCTCCGTCTATCCAGTCTGCCCGCTGAAATCGGTCCGATGACACCGGACAGCGAAATCCTTCTCAATATGCAGCAGGCCTTTGGCTACAACCGTGAAGACCTGAAGTTCTTCCTCGATCCGATGGCCGACAAAGGTGAAGACCCGATCGGATCCATGGGACGTGATATTCCGTTGGCATCGCTTTCCGACAAGCCGCGGATGCTTTACGATTATTTTTTCCAGAACTTTGCACAGGTCACCAATCCGCCGATTGATCCAATTCGCGAGGAGTTGGTGATGTCGCTGGTCAGTTTCATCGGGCCGCGGCCGGACCTTCTCGACCTCGGATCCGGCGGCGAGCATATGCGGCTCGAAGTCGACCAGCCGATCCTGACCAACACCGACCTTGAGCGTATCCGTCGGATTGAAAACCACGTCGAGGATGGCGCGTTCCGGACCTATACGCTGGACATCTGTTATCGCCGGGAAGGCGATAGTGCTGAGACAATGGAATCGGCAATTGGTCGCGTTTGCGCGGAAGCGGAACGGGTCGTCCGCGAAGGGTATAACATCATCGTGCTATCTGATCGCGGGATCGATCAGCACCATGTTGCCGTGCCGGCGCTGCTGGCGACCGGTGCCGTGCATCATCATTTGATTCGCGAAGGATTGCGAACCGAAGTGGGCCTCGTCATCGAGACTGGTGAGGCTCGCCGCGTCCATGATTTCTGTCTTCTGGCCGGCTATGGCGTTGAGGCGATCAATCCCTATCTCGCGTTTGATACATTGAGCAACCTTGTGCATGAGAAGAGCAACGGTCTCGACGAGCAGACGGCGCATAAGAATTTCGTCAAAGCGGTCGGCAAGGGAATGATGAAGGTGATGTCCAAGATGGGCATCTCTACATATCAATCTTATTGTGGCGCTCAAATCTTCGATGCGGTCGGCCTTTCGAGCGAGTTTATCGAAGCGTATTTCAACGGGACCGCGACGAAAGTCGAAGGGGCCGGAATCGCTGAGGTCGCCGAGGAAACGGAACGCCGGCACACGCTCGCATACGGTGATGCGCCGCTCTATCAACAAGACCTTGATGTCGGCGGTGACCTCGCCTTCCGCATACGTGGCGAAGAACACGTATGGACGCCCGAGACTATCGGGACGTTGCAGCATGCCGTGCGCAGCGCCAACTACAATTTGTTTAAAACGTATACGTCGAAGGTGAACGACCAGACGCGGAAACTGAAGAACCTCCGTGGGTTGTTCGAAATTGCCTCGGACCGCAAGTCGATCCCACTTGAGGATGTCGAGCCGGTATCCGAGATTGTGAAACGCTTTGCGACGGGAGCGATGTCCTTCGGCTCGATCTCCTGGGAAGCACACACGACGCTTGCGATTGCGATGAATCGCCTCGGCGGACGCTCCAATACTGGCGAGGGCGGCGAAGAGGCGACACGCTATGAAACTTTGCCCAATGGCGATTCGATGCGTTCGCGGATTAAGCAGGTGGCGTCCGGCCGGTTTGGCGTGACGACGGAATATCTCGTTAATTCCGATGATATCCAGATCAAGATGGCACAAGGGGCCAAGCCCGGCGAGGGCGGTCAGCTACCGGGACACAAGGTTGACGATTGGATTGCGCGCGTGCGCCACGCAACACCGGGCGTGGGCCTGATCTCACCACCGCCACATCACGATATTTATTCGATCGAGGACTTGGCACAGCTGATTCACGACTTGAAGAATGTAAATCCAGAGGCGCGGATTTCAGTCAAGCTTGTCTCCGAAATCGGTGTGGGTACCGTCGCGGCCGGGGTCAGCAAAGCTTATTCCGACCATGTAACGATATCGGGTCATGACGGCGGTACTGGTGCGAGCCCGTTGACGTCTGTTCTGAACGCCGGAGGACCCTGGGAACTAGGCTTGGCCGAGACGCATCAAACATTGGTCATGAACGGATTGCGGGGCCGTATTGCCGTTCAGGTCGATGGTGGGCTTCGCACGGGCCGTGATGTCATCATCGGCGCATTGCTTGGGGCGGATGAATTTGGATTTGCAACCGCCGCTCTGATCTCTGAAGGCTGCATCATGATGCGAAAGTGTCACCTCAACACATGTCCGGTTGGCGTGGCGACGCAGGATCCTGAGCTCCGCAAACGGTTCACCGGTGAACCGGATCATGTCGTGAATTTCTTCACCTATATCGCGATGGAGGTGCGGGAGCTTATGGCTGAACTCGGGTTCCGCACGATAAACGATATGATTGGACGCCGTGATATCCTCGATATGAAACAGGCCGTCGATCATTGGAAGGCGCACAGTATCGACTTGTCGCGGCTTCTCTCACCGATAGCGTCTGCTGAGGGCGCCGCCGTTTATAATTGCGAGGAACAGAACCATCGCCTTGAGCGTGCGCTCGACAATGAATTGATCTCCAGGGCGAAGGATGCGATCGAGAACAAGATGCCGGTCAGTTTCGAAAGTCCCATTCGAAATATCAACCGAACGGTCGGCGCAATGATGTCGGGCAAAATCGCCAAACGTCATGGCCATGCCGGTCTTCCTGAAGATACCATCCATGTGAAGTTCACCGGAACTGCCGGGCAAAGTTTTGGCGCATGGCTTGCCCGGGGCGTCTCGCTCGAGCTAATGGGTGATGCCAATGATTATGTGGGCAAGGGCCTCTCCGGTGGACGTATAGCGATTTATCCGTCCGCGGACAGTCCGTTGGTAGCGGAAGAGAATATCATTGTCGGCAATACGGTGCTCTATGGCGCGATTGCTGGCGAATGCTATTTTCGTGGTGTTGCGGGTGAACGTTTTGCGGTCCGGAATTCGGGCGCCAAGGCCGTTGTCGAAGGGTGTGGCGATCACGGTTGCGAGTACATGACAGGTGGCATCGTAGTTGTGCTTGGTGGTACGGGGCGGAATTTCGCAGCCGGTATGTCGGGCGGTATTGCTTATGTGCTCGATGAAGAGAACAAATTCGAATTCCTTTGCAATACCAGCATGGTTGACCTTGAGCCGGTCTTGAAGGAGGCACGCGCGGCAAATGATGACGGTATCGATCCTTCGATTGATATGACCCGTTATGATGAACGTCGTCTATATGCATTGATCGAAAACCATGCACGGTATACCGGCAGTGCGCGCGCGCGAACCATCTTGGATGATTGGGACAATTATTTGCCAAAATTCGTGAAAGTGATGCCGGTCGAGTATCGGCGTGTGATTCGCGAAATGCAGGAAAAGGCGGCTATGCAGGATCGAACTGTCGCCGCCGCCGGGGGGTAAGTCATGGGCAACCCGATGGGATTTCTCGAGATTGATCGAGACGATAGAACCTATACGCCCGTTGAGGAGCGCGTGCGTCACTATAAGGAATTCGTAGTGCCGCTTTCGTCGGACAAGGTGTCCGAACAGGGTGCGCGCTGCATGGATTGCGGCATCCCGTACTGCCATCAGGGCTGCCCCGTCAACAACATCATCCCGGAATGGAATGATCTGGTCTACCGCAACAGGTGGCGGCACGCGCTCGAAGTCCTGCATTCCACGAATAATTTCCCGGAATTCACGGGACGCATATGCCCTGCGCCGTGCGAAGCGGCGTGTACCCTGAATATCGAGGACGTCCCAGTGACCATTAAGACGATCGAGTGCGCGATCGTCGATCGTGGCTGGGAAGAAGGGTGGATCAGGCCGCAGCCGCCGAACCGCCACACGGACAGGCGGGCCGCTGTCGTGGGGTCGGGACCGGCAGGACTTGCATGTGCTCAGCAGCTCGCACGCGCTGGACACAAGGTTGTGGTGTTTGAAAAGAGTGAGCGCATCGGCGGTCTGCTCCGGATCGGGATTCCCGATTTCAAAATGGAAAAGCATTTAATCGACCGGCGCATGGCACAGATGCAATCGGAAGGGGTTGAGTTTCGGCCGAACAGCCATGTCGGCGTCAATGTCGATGTTTTGGACCTTGTTCAGAACTTCGATGCGGTGGCACTGTGCGGAGGTTCCGAAAACCCCCGCGATTTGCCTGTGCCGGGACGGGAGTTCGAAGGTGTGTATTTCGCGATGGAGTTCCTCTCGCAGCAGAACGATAGAAATGCCGGGGTGGATGTCCGGGATGACGTTTCGATCTCGGCGAAGGACAAACATGTTATTGTAATTGGTGGCGGAGATACTGGTTCTGATTGTGTCGGTACTTCCCTGCGACACGGCGCGAAATCGGTAACGCAGCTTGAACTACTGCCCCAACCGCCGGAGCGAGAGAATAAGGCACTAACCTGGCCGGACTGGCCGATGAAGCTGCGTACCTCCAGCTCGCATGAAGAAGGCTGCGAGCGGGATTGGTCAGTTATGACGAAGTCGTTCAGTGGCACCAATAGCAAAGTGACAACTCTGAATGGTATCCGTCTCGAATGGGCCGCCGGTGAGGATGGCCGGATGGAGATGCAGGAAGTCGCTGGCTCCGAATTTGAGCTGAAAGCCGACTTAGTATTTCTTGCTATGGGTTTTGTGCATCCGGTTCACGAAGGCATGTTAGAAACCTTGGGGGTTAAGCTCGACCCGCGCGGAAACGTCGAAGCAGATACGGAAGAATACCAGACGTCGATAGATAAGGTGTTTGCGGCAGGGGACATGCGGCGCGGTCAGTCGCTTGTTGTCTGGGCGATCCGAGAAGGTCGGCAGTGCGCCCGTGCCGTCGATGAATTTCTCATGGGATCGAGCGAACTACCGCGATAACTCCTCAATCGTCACACGTCTTGCGAAATGGTGGGCATACCCGCCTGATATCTATCGAACGTAACTTCATAAAGCAGCCCAACCCGTGGAGTATAAATCATGGATCTTGGACTTGGCGGTAAACGCGCAATCGTCACGGGCGGATCAAAGGGTATTGGCCGGCGCATCGTGGATTGTCTGGTCGCAGAGGGCTGTAACGTCGCGTTTTGTGCCCGTAATGATGCGGATGTCAGCGATGCTGTTTCCAAATTGTCGAGCGGTCCGGCTGAAGTATTCGGCGGTGTTGCAGATGTGGCGGATGATGCCGGTTTCCGGGCCTGGATGCAGGAAGCGGTCGAACAACTCGGCGGTCTCGATTTCTTGATTGCAAATGCAAGTTCACTTATCGCCGGGGCAAATGAGGCGTCGTGGCGCAGAGGGATGGACGTCGATATTCTTGGAACCGTTCGGGCCGTCGAGGAAGCGTTACCGCATCTCGAAGCTTCCGATAGTGGATCCATCACCGCAGTTTCCAGTACCGCTGCAGTGAATATTTCGGGCGGGGTGCGTGCCTATAGCGGCGTAAAGGCAGCGCTCATCAGCTATATGTCGGGCTTGAGTACGAACTACGCGGCAAATGGAATACGCGCAAATACTGTGTCGCCCGGCGCAGTCTATTTCGAGGGTGGTGTCTGGGAGCGAAATAGGTCTCAAGACCCAGAGCGATATGACATGGCGGTTAAGCGCAACCCCATGGGTCGTTTTTGTACACCAGAAGAAGTCGCGAACGGTGTGGTTTTTCTCGCAAGCCCGGCAGCAAGCTACATCAGTGGCGTCAATCTTGTCATTGATGGTGCCGCGACGACGCGGATACAATATTGATTTAACGAATTCGGCTGTAATCCATCGGGTAGAGAAGGAAGCTGCCGACGCGCGCGACGGCACTGAGCCATTTACGTTTTAGAAGGTTGGAAAGCTGCTTATCGGCGTTCTGGATAACATGCCACCGCTGCTAGTGTTCGAGATCGGGGAACGGCCACAATTCGACACTTCGGTGAGAGTTGGTGTTGTTTGTACTAGGACAGATAACGGTATCGAAAAATGCAATTAGTGTCGCGCCTTCCTGGTTCAACGCAGGCATTATGCGGTCACGGTAAAAGGCGTGGTGCGCCGCAAGTTGATCCGGACGCATATAGATTATTCTCTGCTCGATAAACGACCGATCGCGATCGCGGACGGTATCGAAATCGGACTAGCTTGCTTGGGACGTTGGGGGGAATGTGGCAAGGCACAAGATCGTTGTATCGACGAAATCTAAAGTTGGGTACAGGCCGTTATCCTTACGACTGCGAAGAGCAGCATCAGCCATCGCCTTCTCACGATGTGCTTCCCAGGTTGCGAGATTATCGCACTCGCGCAACGGCCAGACCGCCGCTCCGGAGTCATTACCGACATATATCTCCCAGGCACCAACGAGGCGGGTTCGTGATTGTCGAGCGCGCTCATGGCGACACGCTGGAACTCCTCGTGAGGGTCTTCGAGACGGCTGCCGCAGGCGATAACGAGGCGGTGCTGCTAGATCACGTTAATTAACTCTCCGCGATGGTCAGCCGAAGCGGTCCGCCACCTGCTTCTGCAATATGTAACGCTGGATCTTGTTTGTGGATGTTCGCGGAAAATCATCCACGACCTCAATGTGTCGCGGGACTTTGTAGTCGGCAATCTGCCCGCGGCAAAAGTCCACGATCTCGCCCGGCTCAACGCGTTTGCCGTCTTTGGGCATAACAAAGGCAAAGCAGACTTCGCCTAATCTTTCATGCGGCGCACCACAGACGACAGCCTGCCCGACCTTCGGATGGGTCTCCAGGTAACGCTCAATCTCTGCGGGGTAAGCGTTGCTGCCACCGACAATGAACATTTCCTTCGCACGACCGGTGATTTTCAGGTAGCCGTCTTCGTCGTAGTGGCCAAGATCGCCAGTACGGAACCATCCATCTTCGTTGATTGCTTCGCGGGTGGCTTCCTCATTCTTATAGTAACCGAGCATAACCGTGTAACCGCGAACCCATATCTCGCCATCCGCGTTAATGTCGGCAGATTCGCCCGTGTCGTTGCGAACTACCTTTACCTCGAATTCGCCGATAGGCTTTCCTTTGTTTTCGCAGGTCACTTCTATTGGTGCTTCAAATTCGCTGAGCGTGGTCCCACCCATTGTCTCCGTCAGACCATAGACCGCCTGCAGGGCATCAAAGTTCAAAATATCCTTCGCTTGCCGCGCTAGCTTCGGCGTGACCGGAGCACCGCCGATCCATGCGGATTTGAGGCAATGAGTATCCCGTTTTTCAACGCCGGATACACTTAGCATATCGATGAAATGCGTTGGTATGCCCCCCATGATACTGATGCGTTCGCGCTCTATTAGATCGATGGCGGTCGCAGGTTCCCAATGATCCATTGTTACGATCGTAGCACCATGTTGCATGGCGGGCATAACCGTCGCGACGCTCCCCGCGACATGATAAAGTGGGAGGTGACA
>MDSX01061053.1_pt1 | contig 13494 bp, 5 predicted proteins | sample 811141 | NCBI WGS metagenome assembly MDSX01 (sample SAMN05326642, study PRJNA326480) | marine metagenome | isolation source: seawater | place: Atlantic Ocean: South East | collected 2010
CGCGACGGCGGGGGCCTCAGCGCCGCCCGCAGCGCATCCTCGTCGCCTATCACGTCAACCGCCGCGCAGATAGACCCGCTTAACCCCGCACTTAACCCGTCCCGCATGAACGGTCGCACGGCGGGGAGTAACAGCGCGAACGTATCCGCTCGGCCGAGGAATCTCGCGGCGGCGGAGAAGAAACGTCGAGCGGATTTTCGAATGGCACCCGCGGGGTGGCACAGCGCGAGCGCGGCCCTCTGCGCCGCCGCGACGACGCTGCGCTTCTGGAGGACGCTGCCGTTGCCTTCGATGTGTTGGTTCGCTTCGAACGGCGGCGCGGGTTGGTTCTCCTTCTCGGGATGAGAGCGGGACGAATCGGAGCTCGGAGCTCCGACCATGTCTCCAAGGCACTTCAACGCCCACGCAACAACCTCGTCCGAGGAGTCCGACAGGCACCGCTCGACGCACGGGAGCAGGAAAGCCTCGCACGGTGCCCTACCCACGAACTTACCGACGTCCGCGATGTGCTCGAAGAAGGAGGCGCGGAGCGGCCACGCGCGGTCGTTGAGGCAGGTGATGAGCAGCGGGACAAAGAAATCGTTCGAGTCGGCCCTGCCGAAGAACCTCGCGAGTTCCTCCGCGCCCGATAGGAGCGCCGCGCGGGTCGCGGGACCGACGCCCTGCGCCCCAGGGACCGTCTCCGCGCGACCGGCGGTGCGCGTGGGGGAGACGGTGGTCGCGGGAGCCGGCGAGGCGACGCCGGCGCGGGTGAAAAAAGTCGGCCTCTGAACCGACAGCCCCGGCCGCGCCACCCTCATCTTCTCCACGGCTGCGTCGGCACTCTCGGCACCCTCCTCACGGGGCTCGGGCACTGCTCCGGCGGCGACGGTCGACGCCGGCGACGCGAACCCGAACGTCCCCCCCGGCGTCAACGAGCTCTGCCGCGAGGACGCGACCCCGCCGAGCCCGCCACCGCCGCCGGCGAGCGCGGGCGGGGCGCCGTCGGGGGTGAGGTAATCCATCGCCACCCCTCGGACGATCGCGCGGATCGCCGCGAGGTCCGCGTCGTACTCCCCGGCGCTCATGGCGGTCTGCGTCTGAGCATAAGCGGTGAGTTCACCGTCGTGTGAATCAACGGAAGCCGCGGAAACTTCTGGAAACTTCTGGAGAGAGAGCTCCGCGGCGAAAGTTTTTTGCAAAAACCTCGCCGACGTCGTGGCAAGCGTGGCGAGCGCCGACGCGTACGCCACCCTCACGCTCTCCTCCCTATCCCGCGCCAAGGTGGCTAGCGCGGGCCAGATGAACTCCGGGAACACCTTGGCGTCGCTCGCCGGGAAGGTTTCAATCGCGGGGAGCGTCTGCGCGAGCGCGGCGACGGCCGCGGCGCGCACGATCGCGCTCGCGTCCCCCGCCATAGCCACGCAGAAGGGGACGACGAGCTGCAACCGCGCATCGTCGTCGGCGACGGACGCGCATCGCGCGAGGAGCGTGAGCGAGTCCCGCCGAGCGCCGGGACGCACCGCGCCGCGGACGCAGGAGCACACGACGGTCGCGACGAGCGCCGCGCCGGGGCACCGAGCGCCCGCCGCCGCCGCCGCGCGAAGCAGCGACGACGGCTCCTTAACCGACGCCGTCGACGCCTCGCTCGTCGTCATCGACGGCACCCCCTCGGCACCCAAATGGAGAGCGTCCACTCCGCTCATCTTGACTCGCTTTCGTCGCCAGGTTCGTCGCCGCCACGTCGCGTCGCGCGCGTCAGTGTCGCGGACCCACCTCCCGGAGTCAAAGTGCGACCAGCCGGATCCCCCGTCGGCCCAATCTCCGTCCCACCGCCACCCCGGGGGCGGGCACGACGCATCGGCATCCGAGGGACGGCCGCGCTCGCCGTCCAGCCCGTCGCCGTGCGCGGGCCGCCACGGCGCGCCCGGGTGTTCACGCAGCTGGTTCTCACGCACAGTCTCCCACGCAACCTCGGCGACGACCCCGCGGGAGGCGGGTGGTCCAGACAAATGCTTCGATTGAAATTCCTTTGGCTCGCTCGACGGATGGGTCGGAGGGGTGAAGAACACGGACTGGTCCATCGTGCCCGACGACGCGAGCGCGTCGACGTTTGGTGGGTCGGAGCGCGATCGGTTCCGTTCGTCGTCGTCGTCGCCTTCCGTCCAGAAGTTTCCAGAAGTTTCCATAACTCGGGTCGTCGCCGAACCGCTCGGGCCCCCGGCGGAGGACCCGCCGACACCACCCGCCTGCTCGTGCACAGCTGTGTCGGCACCACCCTCGGCACCCTCGGCACCCTCCCACTCCTCACGAACGATGGCATCCATCAGCTCGGGGAACGCCCGCTGGACATCAAACGCCGTTCCGTCCGCGCCCCTCGTCGCCAACCCGGCGCATAAATCGTGCAAATCGTCGAAATATGCCGGAAACCAACCCCGTCTGGTCCACTCACCCAAGTAATCATTCGCACCCAGCCGCGCGTTTGGGTCCCGATTCGTCATACTCAAGATGAGCTCACGCGCGTGTACATCGTCCACCTGGTTCAGCTGCGACGTCGGATTGTGCGTACCGCGCCGAAACGCTAGCAGCTGCGACAGGTCGAACAGAGCGGCACCGTCGAGGAAGAGCTCACCGAGGATGCACCCGAGCGAGAAGACGTCCGCTGACTCCGTGACGCCACTCATCGCATTACTCGTACTGTACACGTCTGATTGATCGTCCTGAGCGCTGGGTCCCCCATTGTTGTCTACATCTCTGAAGCGCTCGGGGGCGACGTAGCATCGCCGGCGCCCGCCCGTGTCGAAAAAGTAAGAGTAATCCGCTGGGTTATCCGCCGGTAGCGTGGGCGGTTTGAACGAGGCGAAGTCCGCGATGAACGCCCAGCCCCACGAGGTCATCAAGACGTTCTCGGTTTTCAAGTCCCCGTGCGTCACCCCCCGCGCGTGCGCGTCCGATAGGCCGTGGAGGAGCTGGTAGCATATCCATCGTTTCTGCGCGTGCTGGAGAAAGGGGCGGGTGGATATGCGGTCGTAGAGGGTGCTGTGCGCGTACTGTCGCATGAGGAAGACGGCTCGTTCGGTCTCGAGCTCGCGCTGGAAGGGCCACGCGTGCGGGTGCGCCCGGGGGGGATGGAGGAGGGCGTCGCGGATCTCGCGAAGCCGTCGCTCGTGCCGAGCGACGACGTCGGGATTTAGCCCTCCGCCCGCGCCCGGTGCGCCGCGCTTGAGGTAGACCTTGACCACCACCAGGCCGCCCTGGCCCTCCTCGTGACGCGTCAGGTACGTCTTGAGGAAGCGACCGCCTGGGTCGCAGGGAATCGGGGGAGGAACGGACGCGGTCAGCGGGACGGGGACACGCATTTGAACGAACGCCGGTGGTGGTGTTTGGGGAGGATCTGGGTGGTGCGCGGGGCGCGTTGGGTGGTGGGCGGTGGCGCGATTGGGTCTCACCTCCGAGGCTGTCCTTGTAAACCAGCGAGGGGACATCGCCGGCGAGCAGCTCACCCGGCTGGACCCGCGCGGGGGCGGCCAGCTGGTTACCCATGCCGCCGGCCCCTTGTTCTGTCCGAGGACGCCGCTCCGGTTTCGTTGTTAGTGCTACTCGGGGTGTGAATTAGAGGCTGGCACAACAGCAGCGCACAGGGGAAGAGTCATGACCGGGTGGCCGCCCAGATCCGTCGGAGAGGTGGTGTGGTACACCGCGAGCCTCGGCATCGCGTACGCCGCGCTCACAGCCGCCAGGGAGGCATTCCGTGAGAGACCCCCGCCTAAACAGAAGCGGTGAGAAGTAGGGTAGGATGACACGCGAAGATTTCGCCCCAGGTTCTCAGATGCCGCTCTCGGGGATACCGGCCGAGACGGTGGCGGCGGAGAGGCGGCGGCGCCGGGAGGTGCAGATATCCCCCGGTGTTTGGATGCCCAGGCTCGGCCTCGGCACGTTCAAGATCCGCGGCGAGGACGCGACGCGGGCGACGTACGACGCCCTACAAAGCGGATGCCGACACATCGACACCGCGTCATGCTACCGCAACGAGACGGAGATACGACTGGGAATCGACCTGTGGTTACGCGAGGACCGCGGCGAGGAACGCGTACGTAAAGACAAGGTTGAGGAGGAGATACCAATTGTTCAATCGCCGAGCGCACCCGTACGGCCAAACACCGAGGACCGAGTGTTCATCACCAGTAAGCTGGCGCCGAACGAGATGGGCGAACGACGCGCCGCCGTCGCACTCGAATCGATACACGCGCGGCTCAATACACCCGCACAGACAAAGGAACCGTTGGACCTCGCGCTGATCCACTGGCCGGGCAAGTCCAAGACACCTCCCACATCCCCGGCAAACCTCGCCGCGAGGAGGGAGACGTGGAAGTTTCTCGAACGCGCGCTTCAACAAACGGATGTTCGCGCCATCGGCGTGAGCAACTACACCAGCGCTCACCTTGTCGAGATGAAGGCGTACGCGCGAGTCATACCAGCGGTGAACCAGGTGGAGTTTCATCCAAAGTGCCAGCAGCGCGAGCTCCGGAAGACGTGCGAGGCGATGGGTATCGGGCTCGTGGCTTACTCCCCGCTCGGTTGCGGAGAGTTGTTGACGGACGAGAGGGTCACGCGCTGTGCAAAGGCGCTGGGTGAGGCGATCGGTGGCACGGTATCACCGGCGAGGGCGCTCCTAGCCTGGTCGCTACGGCAGGACGGTGTGGTGGCCGTCGTCGTCAAGTCATCCGACAGCGAACGGATCGGTGAGTTAATTTTAATCTTTATACGCGCAATTAGACTGACGTCGTTGTTGTTTTTTTACAGCCGCGAACGTGGGTTCCGAGGGTTTCAAAGCCGCGGCGAGGCTGGCGTCGCTGAGCGGTGGGATGTTCGATGAGCTGGACGAAATGGACGACGACACGCACTACTGCTGGAACCCCGCCGTCGTGAGATGATCAGACGAGTTCCAAAATTGTAAACAGAATTCATCAGCTCTGGTCGGTCTCTAATAAGGTTTACACCACGCCGCCTATCATGATATGATGATCGATCGCCTCACCACCCGCATTGCTCCATGAAGTCTGAGATCATCGTGTTGAAACATATCCACTTCAAATTCACGGACGGGTCCTCGTGCGAGTACATCACCGCCCACTTGGTAGAGTAAAACCCGCATGTGTGTGTTCCAGTTAGAAAGAAATGAGAAAATATTGTGGGAGAGAGACGCGTGGGAGAGACGTGTGGGAAAGTGGGAGAGAGAGAAGAGACGTGAACCATACCACTGCGTCTTTGGGTCGTACTTGAGCGTCAGATTGCGGGCATTTTCAAACTCTTTCATACCCTTTCGACGCACCAGGTCGTCCAGGTTCGTCGGGTCGAACCTGTACGCCTTGACCTTGTCGAATTCCCCGTTCGGCCCGAACGGTGTCTCCTCGACGATCTGTATGAGCCACCTTTCGCCGCGTTGGCCCCTGTTGCGGACTTCGAGAAATAGATCTTTCATCGGTCCTTTGTCCTTCTCGAGCAAGTCGACGAGCCTGTTGAGGAGGAAAGTCTGCTCCCCTTCCTCGTTCCTGCGTTCATGAGGGTTGTACGGCCTGTCTCGTCTCTCGTACGTACGTCCCGCGCGCGCCCGCTGCTCCTCGTGTCCACAGACGTCCCTGTGGGGCTTCATGCACTCCTTGCTGCAGAACCGGCGCTTACCGCATCGCCTGCAGCAGATGCGGGACGGTTTGCCGCACGGGAACTCCCCGCCCGTACGCTCGCACGCGGGCCTGTCGCAGCACTCGGGCTTCAGGTTGATGGACTCCTCGTCGCACCAGTCGACGTCGTACAGCGTCACGTTGAACCGCCCTTTGTCTTGAAGCCATCCATCGACGCGCGCGGTTCGCCCGTTGAGCGCGGATCTGGACTTGATGCCGGTCAGCATCACCTCGCAGCCCACGTACTCGAGCATCGCGACGTCCGACATCTTCCCCGGCGTATGGAAGAGTGGAGAGAGAGAGGTACGAACGACGGGTATGCGAGGTGGGCGCTCGAGCGGCTAATTTTTCAACATCGGCAGATCGGCTTCGAAACCAAGCTCATCGCGATCGCTCAGGTTTTGAGCCGAGCGCTGCAGCACGGGCGCGCCACTTCGGAAGCGCGGACGTACCCGCACCGGACACGAGACAGTCGCCGGGATGAGTGACGCCGAGGTACGTTCGATTAACCCGGTCACCGTCGCGCCGACCCGCGCTGCCCCGCGATCGCACGCGACGCGACTTGCAAGATGCGGCGGCGCCGAGGGTTTTTTCAGTCTCCCGCCCGTACGGGAGGACGTCGCGCTCCCATCTCGGACTCACCTGACCCCGCGCTCCACTTTCTCCCCGTGCCTGCCAACAGGTGGATTTCGATCCCACCCTCAAGAAGAAAAAGAAGAAGAAGGTCGTGCTCGAGGACGAGGATGGCGTGGAGGCCGCGACGGAGAACATGGACGGCCTGAACGTGGACGACGAAGGCTTCGGCGAGAAGAAGAAGAAGAAGAAGTCCAAGGACAAGGACGCCGACGCCGACGCCGACGAGGACTTCGGCAAGAAGAAAAAGAAAAAGAAGAAGAAGGACATGGACGACGAAGACGACGACGAGGACGACGCCGACGAGGCTACCAACTCCGGCAGCAGGCTCCCGTGGGACGGCTCCAACCGCGAGTACCACTACGACGAACTCCTCGGCCGAGTCTTCGGCATCTTGCGCGAGAAGAACCCGAGTTTGTCGGAGAAGACCAAGACGATCATCAAGCCCCCGCAGGTGCTTCGCGAGGGCACGAAGAAGACGGTGTTCGCGAACCTGATTGAGATTTGCAACGCGATGAACCGATCGCCCGAGCACGTCATCCAGTACATGATGGCTGAGCTCGGCACCTCGGGCACGCTGGACGGCACGCAGCGTCTGATCATCAAAGGACGGTTCCTGCCCAAGGTGTTCGAGGGTGTCCTGCGCCACTACTTCATCGACTACGTCATCTGCAACCTGTGCAAGAGCGCGAACACCACGCTAGATAGGGACAAGGCGACGAGGCTTTCCATCTGCAAGTGCAACGCGTGCGGAGCGTCCCGCTCGGTGTCGGCGATCCAGAAGGGTTTCCAGGCTGTGCAGAGGGGCGAGCGTCGCAAGGCGCGCCAAGCCGCCTAAACGGCGTAGCACCCTAACCACCACACTTAGCCCTTGTCACTACCTACTAATAACTACCTTCACAACTACGTTAAAGCTAAGATGACGCCTTCTCATCGAGTCACAGAAGCATAGGAAGCGCCGGCAGATCCCAAAGACACAATCAAAATCCCCATCACTTCCAACGAGCCCGGGACCTCCCCTAGACACAACAACCCCCACGTCGCCGCGAACACCACCGCGAGGTACTGCACCGGCGCCACCGCGGACGCGGGCGCCCTACCCAGCGCGGTCGTGATGCACATCTGCGCCGTGAACCCCGTGACGCTCGAGAGGATCCACAGAGCGGCGATCTCCGCGACGTTCGCGCCCTCGATCACCGTAGGTCCTCCGTTCCCTATCGTCGCGAGCGCCAGGAGGGACATGCCGCCTATGCAGAACGCGTTCGTGTACCACATGATCGTCAGCGGGTGTTCCTTCTTGATGCGTTCGCCGTCGACGCCGCGCGAACCCCCGCCGCTGTGCAGCCCTCCCGACAGCGCTCGAATGATGATCTTCGACGTGCCGCCGAGCACCGCCGTGGCGCCCGCCGCGGCGACGCCCACTCCGCTCAGATGCCTCGAGCGCTCAGCCCCGAACACACACGTGGGCTGGACCACTAACACACCGCCGAACGCGCACACGGGTATGGCGCACCAGATGGCCCAGTGCGGCTTCTCGCGGAGGATGAGCGACGCGCCCGCGGCGGTGACTAGGGGCGAGATGAAGGTGGTGACCGCCGCGTCGGCTAGCGGGAGGTAGGCGCTGGTGACGAAGAAGGCGTAGATGGCTGACATGCCGATCGCGCCGCGGAGGCACAGCGCCGCGCGCCTGTCCCCCAACGGGTTCGCCACCCCGCCTTTGTACCAGAGAAGCCCGGCCATCACGAATGCCATTCCGAGTATCGCTCGGCCGAGGACGACGTAGTGGATGGCGACGCCCCTGTCGTGGAGGAGCCTCGCGCCGAGGGCGGTGAGAGACGATGCGAGGACGCCGCAGGCGTACATCGCGACGGCCGAGGCCGGGGTCGCGTGCGTCTCCTCCGGCGCCGCCGGCTTCGACGTGGAGGTTTCGTGTTTATTCGCGTCTCGGGAGACGAGAGGCGCGGTGTCGTCGTCCACGTCCGCGTCCGTGTCGTCATCCTCGGCACCTTCCTTGCTCGAAGTCCCGGCGGCGACGATCGTGAGCTCGATGTGCGACTCGCCTCCATCGCGCCCGTTGTCCCCCCGCGGGTTCGACATGCGCGTACAGCCTCCTCCCGCGCGACCCGATCTGACGATACGGTGCCCACACAAACGCAAGCCGCTCCATCACAGGTAAATAAACACAGTTACATACATACAGTCGTCTACAGTCGTCTACGCTCCCACGCGCCGTGGGGCTGCTCTCTACTCGTACTTTTCCTCCGGCACGTCGCACGACGCGAACGCCCCATCAGGGTGCTCCACGCAGTGCCACTTGTCGTCGTCGCCCAAAGACTCGGCCACGTACGCGGGAACTTTACGCCATTTTCCGCACGAGTCGCACGCGATCCACTCGTCGTTCGCGGCGCCGCCAGCTGTGCTTCGTACCCCTCCAGCAGATTGAGCTCCTCCCCCAACAGAAGCCCCCCCTACCGCAGATGCTCCGCCGCTCTTCTTCTTCCCCTTTTCGTTCTTGGCGCGTTCCGTCTCCTCCGCCGCGAGCTTGAGCATTCGTTCCCTCGCGCCCGGCTGCGGCGTCGGTCCCCATCGAACCGTCTGCATGCTCAGCTGCAGCGTCTCCTTGCCGCCGTCGTCGTAGTACACCTCGTGCTCGCCCGTCTCCGTCTTGTAGGACGCGACCGTGCCGCCGTAGAAGGCGCCGTCGCCCGGCCAGAAGATCTCGAGGTGCCTCCCCACCGACGCGTCACCAGTCAAATTCCCGAGCGTTCGCAGCCACTTACCCATAGTCTGGTCCAGCTTGTAGGACCCGACGGCGACTAAGCGGAGGGACTGCCGCCACTTCTTGGCGGTACCTTTACCCCCCAAGCGCTCAAACTCCGTCGCAGGGACCGTGAACTCGGCCATGACACCAGGCGTCGACGGATCGCGCGGGGCGGCGTAACGCACGAGCTCCTCGCCGCGTTTTCCGCCGGGGAGTAAAGCGCCTCGCATGCCGCCGCAGCCCACGGGTAAGGGCGGCGACGCCATCATCATCCCGCCGTCATCCGGCGGGGGATCCGGGACCGTCCCGAATGGTTCGTACTTGGTCGGGAGCCATCGCATGGTCTGAAGGAACAGGTGGCATCGGAACTCGGAGCCGTCGAGGAAAGAAACCTCGTGCTCGCCGGTGGCGACGATGTAGGAGACGACCTCGCCGACTCGCCAGCTTGTGCCGCCCTGCTTCTCCATTTTCTCGCTGCTCTTGATGGACCTCGCGGCGTCGGGGTTCAAAATCTCGAGCTGGTACCCCACGGACGCCTTACCCCACGTGGCGCCGCGGCGCTGGAGCCAGCCGCCAATGGGCGTCTCGGGGGGCGCGTCGGTCCCACCGTAACACACGTGGGTCTTCCACTCGGTTAAAAGTTCTTCACTCGGTGAGTTCACGCCCGCCCGGGTGAAGAACTCGTGGAGCGTGAGGTACTCGTGCGTCGGTCCCGGCGGCGGCGCGGGCGGCGGCGGCTTTGCCGGTTTCTGATCCGCGGTGGGAGGCTCGCCGTCCGCCGTGGGCTCCGGAGTCGGTTCCGGAGTCGGTTCCGGCGGCGGGTCTGGAAGTGGCACCGCGAACTCCTCACTCCCCGACACGCACCCAGCCGCGAACGTCGCCTCGAACCCGTTGAACACGACGGGCACGGGCGTCGCCTTGACCACCTGCGATGACTCCACCTCCGCGGACACGTCCTCCTCGTGGTCGCCGGGCTTGGGCTTGTTCGCCGCGCCGGGCTTGGGTTTCTTCTTCTTCTTCTTCTTCTTCTTGGGCTTGGGCGTGTCGCCGTCACCCGCCTCGCCCTCCACCTTGCGCTTCTCGCCGATTTGGTTGGGGGAGTCAGTGGCCATCGCCTCGGCCGCGCCCTCAGCCGCACCTTCCATCGTGGGCGGCGCCGGGGGAACGAACGGTGTCCTGACCTCCGCGACGCCCCCGCCCTCGCGACGCGGCGGGGGAACCTCGACCCCGACTTCAACCTCCTGCAGCCACAGCCTGGTGTTCTCCTTCAACTTGACGTGCCTGGTGAGGCCTGGGACGAACGGCCTGGACCACGCGAGCACGTCGCGGAAGTCGCACTTGAGGTTCGCGCACGCCTCGTCCAAGGTCTCGTTGTCAGCGGTGTAGTACGCGCGAAGACCGTCGCTCCCTTCCACTGCTTGCTCCCCGCGCGGCGGCCCGGTTGGCTGCGTCAGTTCCGGCGCCTCCGCTCGTGCCATCTGGGACGGATCGAAACGTAAACCCCGGCCGCCCTTCGTCCCCTTGGACTTACTCTTGCCACCGCCGGACGACCGCTTAGGGTTAACCGCTCCCTCGCCTGCTTGCGCCGCCGCGGGCTTAGCCTCGGGCGCCAGCCGCGGCGGAACGCCGTCGGGCCAGCGGGTAGTCTGTAAACAGAGGTAGATCCAGTCGCGATTACCGTCCGCGTACATGATCTCGTGCTCGCCGCTGTCCGCCTTGTACCCGGTCACCTCCGCGGCGTAGAAGCGCTCGTCGTTCGGGACGCTCACCTCCATGGCGCGGCCAACCACGCTGTCGCGCCAGGCGGCGCCGATCTCTCGTAAAAATCGACCCACGGGGACGCCGCTCTCCGCGCTACCCACGGCGTCGTCGCCGACGTAACGCAACGACTGGCGCCACTTTCGCGTGCTGCCCCTGCCGCCGAGCCTCTCGAACTCAGTCGCCGGGACCGTGGAGGATGAACCGTCGTCCTTGGTGTACTTGACCTGGTCGTCCCCGCGTTTGCCGCCGGGAACCAACGAGCCGACCAACTCTCCGCACTGCACCTTGACGTCGTGCGCGGGCATGACACCCTCCGTCTGATCCGCGGCGGCGGCGGCGGCCGCGGCGGCGTCGGCGTCGACGTCGACGTCGAGCTCGGGCACCGGGATCGTCAAGCGCATCGCCGCGAGGTCGACAGCCTCCGGGTACTTTTCGCTCCTCTTCAACGAAATCTTCGCGGCGCGCTCCAGGGAACAAACCGCCAACACGAAACCGAGCGCCTCGCCGAGGGTGTCGTGATCCCACCGGGTGCGAGTGGCGTCCAGCGTCGCCTTGGGCCCAGCCCTGGCCATCATCACCTTGAGCTCCGCGGCGCTCACGCGCGTCCCGTCGGGCTCGATCGCGTCACGGGCCCGGAGCAGCCGGATCACCAAATCCTCCATCGACTTCATCGTGGTATCGCTCACGTCGCCGCCGTGAGGAGCGTCGTAGCTCGACGCCGTCTTACCCACGCTGCGAAAGTCGGACGCCGTGGCGGAGAGTAAGTGCACAGGTATGCCCTCCGTGCGACGGAGTAAGCGCTCGGCGCGGATCTGCTCCTGCTTCCGCTGCTCCTCGTGCTCCTTGGCCTCGTCCTCCGCTCGCTTCTTTTCGCGCTCGCGATCCTTCTCGATGTTTCGCTCCAACAACGGCCTGACGCGCTTGAACATCTCAGCCATGATCGCCTCGCGCTCCGTGGGGTCGATATCTTTCTGCCTCAAGCCCTTGAGCGGACGCCCGAGGACCATGGGCTCGTCACTGAACTCGTCGTCGCCCCGGGGTTTCTTGTCAAAGTTAATCCCCGCGTTTTCAGCGGCGAGCCGGGCGAGGTTGAGCTCCTCGTGCCGGCGCCGGCGCTCAGCTTCCGGATCCGCATCTGTCTGCTGTGCCTGTGCCTGCGCCTGCGGTTTGGGCCCGAGCCACAGCCTGGTGTTCTCGAGGAGGTAGGCCTTCTGCGTGAGGCCCGGGAGGTCGTTTTTGTTCCAGTTCAGAAGGTCCTTCGGTTCCAGACCGTTATGTTGGGCGATCTCGTCGAGCTTCTGGGACCCCGCCGTGAAGTACACCTTGACGCCGGCGATCGTGAGTGTGTCCCCGGGCTGCGGGTCCATCTCCTCGATCTCTTCCTCCCACGACGATTGGCCGTTCGATGCGCCGCCCGGGGTGGCCTCTTTCTTCCGTCGGCGCGCGGCGGCGGCGGCGTCCTTGCGCTTGGGTCCTTCCTGCCGGAGCAGAAAGTGTACGAGGTCGGTAAATGTGGCGTGCGCGAGCGGCTTGCTCCTGCCGTTCGGCGTGGGATCGAGCGGGAGCTCGATCTCGTGGTCGCGTTCCTCGATCCACGCGTCGGTGAGCGCCACTTTGGCGCCGATGGTCCACCCGGCAGCCTCCTCCGCCTCCTCCCCGCCCTCCTCTAAGCGCCGTTCTTTGGCCCACTTTACGCACTCCTCGGAGCATCGGATGAAGCACGCCTGCGCCGGGTGCCGCTGACCGAGCGCCTGGAACCGCTTGCACTGCCCGATGATCTCTGCCTCGTTCGGCAGGTGGTCCTCGCAGTACGCGTGGACGCAAGCCTCGCAACGGAAGAGCATGCCGCCCACGGCGGCGGCTTTCCGGCCGCACTCGTGGCACGAGTGGTGCGGACACGCCCACCGCGTCGCCTTGGCCAGCTCGTGCTGCGTCACCCCGATGCACTCCGCGTGGACGCTGACTGGGCACAGGTCGCAGCACACGATATCGCCGCCGTCCCAGCAGTGCTGGCAGGTGAAGCTGTGCCCGTAATCGCGGCCAGCCACCTGCGCTCGCCCGCGCTTCTCCGCCTGAGCTTTCTTCTTGGTCTCCCGGGCGAATACGCTCTGCTCACCCTCCTCCAGGGAATAGTTGTTAGCCTTGAGCACGGTGTGGCCGTCCACCTCGATCGTCGTCTTGGTCCGCGACCGCTTAGTGGTCAGAATCTGCGCCTGGAACTCCGCGGCGATGTCCTTCATGCTCTGCGCTTTCTTGGCAGCCTTGGAATCCTCCTCGGACGCCGGGGTGTCGCCGGCGGTCGCCGCGTCCCTGAGCTGCTCGGGTAAAACGTAGGTGGATATGGGCGCAGCCTCAGCCTTCCCGTCCGCGAAGTCGGCGACGGTGTGTTGCACCTCCGACTGCAGGTTCGCGAGTTCCTTCCGCCGGTCACCGCCCGCGGGGGTCCTGTCCATCAAAATCTCTAAATCTTTATCCGAAGGGGGTTCGCCGGCGTCTTTCGAGAAGATGGCGTCGACGCCAAAGCGTAGCATGCCGTAGAGGTCGTTCTTGTCCGCACCCTCCATGTTCTCCGCCTGCTTAGTGCTGCCCCGTGACACCATCTGCTCCAGGAAGAGTTTCTTCTCCGCGCGCTGCTGCATTCGTTCCTCCACGGTGCCCGCGGTGACGAGGCGGTAGACG
>MDSX01055914.1_pt1 | contig 13490 bp, 11 predicted proteins | sample 811141 | NCBI WGS metagenome assembly MDSX01 (sample SAMN05326642, study PRJNA326480) | marine metagenome | isolation source: seawater | place: Atlantic Ocean: South East | collected 2010
AAATGAAGGGAAAAAAGGTCATTTTGACCTTTTTCCGTTTTTCCAGTTGCCCATTGTGCAACATGCGCATTCGACGAATCACCCAACGCTGGAATGAGTTTTCAGACGACACCGTGATGGTGGGTGTATTCGATGCTGGGGTCGCCGAATTGAAAAAGCGAATGAAAAAACACGACGTACCGTTCACGATTGTGGCCGATGAGAACTACACGACCTTCGAGAACAATGGGGTTGGGAAATCGTTTGGAAAATTCATGTGGGGCGCTGCAAAATCCCCCCTTACCCTGCTGCAGGCAACGCTGAGAGGATACGTGCCTCTCACGATGTCGATTTCAAAACTTTCAACCATCCCCGTTGACATCTTGATCGACGAGGAAGGGAAGGTGGTTGAGGCGCATTATTGCAAAGATACGGCAGACCATCTACCTCTTGAGAAAATGATTGCCTTTTCTCATCGTTAGGTGAGATGGATTCATGCAATGGCCGAAGGTTCACTCAAGCCTTGCCGGCTTTTTCGACTTCTGCCCAATCGCGCATGAAGCCTTCGAGTCCACGGTCGGTCAACGGATGGCTCATCAATTGACGGAAGGTTTTGGCGGGCATGGTCGCCGTGTGAGCCCCCAGTTGGATGCACTGGAGGACGTGGGTTGGATGGCGCACAGATGCGGCAAGGACTTTGGTGTCAAGGTGGTAGTTGGCCCACGTGTTCATGATTTCAGCGATGAGTTCCATGCCGTCATGTCCGGTATCGTCAATGCGTCCAATGAAAGGCGAAACATACGTGGCTCCGGCTTTGGCGGCCATGAGCGCCTGTGAAGCTGAAAAGATGAGCGTCACGTTGGTGTCAATGCCATCCTCAGTGAGAATCTTGGTGGCTGCAAGGCCTTCTGGTGTGCAAGGGATTTTGATGATGACGTTGTCGGGAAGTTCAGCCTTCAGCGCCCTCCCCTGTTCAACCATGCCAGCGGTATCCATGGCAGTCACCTCGGCCGATATGGGGCCTGAACAGATGCCGGCAATTTCTCGGACGACTTCCTTGAAATCCCTTCCAGATTTCTTGATGAGGGAAGGGTTGGTCGTTACGCCGTCTAGGATGCCCCAGGCGGCGATTTCTCGAATTTCGTCAACGTCGGCTGTGTCCAGGAAGAATTCCATGTGCTCCGTTCATCCAAGAGGTTCTATGAACCCTCCCCTGTGGGTGTTCAACAGCCTTCAGCCCTTTCGTGCCATGGCCTTCTTTGCTGCGGCAGCGATGTAGGGGGCTGAAATCTGCATGACCTCAAGCATCTCATCAGCCTGACCTGATTCTCCAAACCGGTCTTGGACGCCTACGCGTTCCAATGGAGCAAAGGTATTCGCTGTCAAATGTTCAGCTACCGCTCCACCAAGGCCGCCGATCACGTTGTGGTCTTCGGCGGTCACAATGGCTCCGCAACTGGACACGAGACGGTCAACCAATTCTCCATCCAGGGGTTTGAGGGTGTGCATATCAACCACCGTGGCGTTGATTCCATCGGCAGCCAATGCTTCGGCTGCCATGAGGGATTGTGAAACCATGACGCCACAAGCGATGATGGCCACATCGCTGCCTTCCTTTAGGACGATGCCCTTGCCAATTTTGATCTCGTCTTCTCGACCTTCATAGAGAACAGGAGTTTTGTTTCGTGCCGTCCTGGTGTAGGAGGGGGAACCCGTTGCTGCCAATTGCATGGTGAGTTGCTTGGTGGAGACCACATCGCTGGGATGCATAACAATCACGTTGGGAAGGGTGCGGTAGATGGCCAAGTCTTCAATCGATTGAGCGGACGAACCATCGGTACCTGTGTGGGTGCCACCGTGGCTTCCACAGACGTGAACGGCCAGGTTTGGGCGTGCAACGCCGTTTCGCATCTGTTCAAACGCCCGTTCGGTAAAGATGGCAAAGGTGCTCGCGAAGGGGATGTAGCCAGAAGCGGCAAGACCAGCACCAACAAGGAGCATGTTCTGTTCACCGATGCCACAAGATACCGTGCGTTCGGGATGAGCCTTGCGGAAATGGAGCGATTTAGTGGATTTTCCAAGGTCGGCCTCAAGAACCACGACTTTTGGATTGGAAGCAAGTTCAAGCAGTGCTTCTCCATAACCATCCCGAGTAGCTCCCATTTTGCTCATGCCTTCACCTCCCCGAGTTCAGCCATGGCTTGGGCGTACTGTTCATCGTTTGGAGCAGCACCATGGAATGCAGGGTTGTCGGCCATGAAGGAGACGCCATGGCCTTTGACGGTGTGGGCAATGAGGATTGATGGGCCATCGTTGGTCGATGAAAGGAAGTTCATGCCCTCCACCACCTCGTCCATGTTGTGACCATCGATTTCCTTGACGTTCCATCCGAAGGCTTTCCACTTGGCGGGAATGTCAAACATGCGCATCTGAGCCTCACAAAAATCATCATTTTGAATGCGGTTTCGGTCAAGAATGACATTGAGGTTTCCCAATTCGTGATGGGTTGCCGCCATGGCGGCTTCCCAAACACTTCCCTCCTGAATTTCCCCATCGCCGAGCATGACGTAGATTTGACGCTCGCTTCCTGCAAGGCGGCCCGCAATGGCTGAGCCCATGCCGAAGGAGAGTCCCATGCCAAGGGAACCTGCTGAGAAGTCAACACCCGGGCACCATTTCATGTCAACGTGGCCTTGGCAGACGCCTCCGAGAACACGGTAGGATTCGAGGTCCTTTTCGGAGATAAAACCCATCTCGGCCAAGATGGCATACATGCCTGGCGAGGCATGGCCTTTGGAGAGAATAAAGCGGTCCCTGTCGTCCCAATCTGGATCATCTGGTCGGACTCGAAGGGTGGTTCTGTAGAGTCCAACGAGGAGATCAATTTCGGACAGCGAACCACCTGGGTGGCCCGCCTGCGCCCGATAAACCATGTTGACGATGTGGACGCGGCACTTCCTTGCGAGTTCTTTCAATTCATCCGTGTCCGCCATTCTCTCACCAGCAGAGAAAGGCCTGTGGGGATGGCCTTTGATGGTTGTGCAGTTGAATTATCAAGAAAGAGGGCCCTAATCCTTCTTGTGTGGTTGGAAGGCATCCAGCGTGTTTCGCACGGCTTCTGCAGTGATCATCACGGTATCGCTTGCAAGGTTTCCACCTTTTGGCAGCGCCCTCGATGCCAACCAAATGAAGACACCGATGAACCAGATGAAGAAAGCAAGCGACAAGAAATCATTGAGGGTTGAAATTCCTAATTCATCCTTCAAATTGATCTTTGCTACAATGAGCACGGCGATGAAGACGCCCATGATTGATTCGCCAGCGATGAAACCCGCACCGATCAACACGCCACGGCTTTCAACTTCCTTCGCTGCGGCAACCGCCTTTTCTGAAGGCTCTTTGCGTAGCACACCATCCGTCCTCAAATGAGCGCTTCGCAACATAATGTGCGAGATAATACCGCCGGTCATGATGGGCACTGACAAACCAAGCGGGAGGTAAATACCAATGGCGACGCTCATGACGGGCATTTGCAGACGAATCAGGGCGACGGCAATGGCGGCACCCAAAACCACCATTTGGATATTCAAATCGCCACCAAAAGCGCCCTGCACGATGGCTCCGATGAGTTCTGCTTGGGGGGCGAAAAGTGCTTTGGAGCACGTGGGGTCAGACGGAAGTGGATTCAACTGACATGCCGTTTGGGAAATCCGAAAAGCATCGTGGAGCAAAGAGAGAACGGGACCGATGACCACGGCTCCGGTCAAGACACCAACAATTTCTGCCACTTGTTGGCGTTTTGGTGTGGCACCAAGCATGTGCCCAGTCTTCAAATCCTGCATGACGTCTCCGGCAATGGCGGCGCTTGAGGCGACGATGGCTGCGATAAGCAACGTTGCAAACATAAGGTCTTGCTTTGCCATGCCCAACATCAGGTCTCCCACGATGTAGACGAGGCCCACGGTGAACAGCAGCGTAGCAATGGTCATTCCGGAAACGGGGGAATTTGAAGAACCAACCACGCCCGCGATGTAGCCGGCCACGGCTGCGAAAAAGAACGCCACAAAAGCCAAGAACAACGCTCCAGCGAGGGCGAGAAGGAAAGATTCAGTGGCCCACCAATAGAAAAAGAAGGTAAGGACGACCAACACCCCGCAAACTGTGAACACTCGATTCATCGGAATGTCTTGTTCGGTTCGCGGTAGTTCACCCATGGTCTCATCTGATTTCACGAAGGCTTTGGACAGTCCGGTAATGATGGTTTTTCGCATGCTCCACAAGGTGTAAATTCCACCAACGACCATGGCCCCAACACCCACATATCGGACCTGAGTTGACCAAATAGCGTAGAATCCGTCCACAAGGGAGCCCGTTGCAGGCCACCCATAGATGAGTCCATACATCGGCACCAGCAATCCGAAGCCCAAGACGCCGCCGAAAAAGATGAAGGAAGCAATGCGAATACCGACGATGTAGCCCACAGAGAGCAAGGCCACTGAAAGGTCCATTCCGGCATAGATTCGAGTTGAGACCACGGAGACGGCCACCTCTACGGTGTGATGTGTCACCTCGAATCCCTTGACCATGAGGCCATAGAGTCCACCGATGCCAAGAGCGTAGAGAATGGCCAAGGCACCATCACCGCCTTCCTCCCCAGCCACCAGCACTTCGCGGCACGCTACACCTTCGGGGTAGGGGAGTGCTTCCTCCACGATGAACAAGCGGCGAAGAGCAATGGTGAACATGGTTCCCAACAAACCACCCAACGTTGCGATGATGAGGGTCTCTGTCCACTGGATGGTGGTCCAAATGTTCATGACCAGCAAAGCCGGTACGGTGAAAATAACGCCTGCAGCCAGCGATTCACCTGCCGATGCCATGGTCTGTACTGCGTTGTTCTCGAGGATCGATACATCCTTGAACATGGTTCGCAGGATAATCATCGACATCACTGCAGCGGGAATGCTGGCTGAAACCGTCATCCCTGCATACAATCCCAGATAGGCGTTCGCTGCTGTCATGAGCACGCCGAGGACGATTCCAACAATGATCACGCGTGCTGTCAGCTCAAGAGGTGATTCATGAGCAGGAATGTAAGGTCCACTTTCCCCGCTCATGGCCCTTCCAATCTGTCCCAGTAGGTATAGCCTACGATGCTCATGCCTTGCCTCTTGCTCCGGTTATCAAGGGACCCCCCCCGCCATGATAATAAATAGAATATTGCGAGGCGAATTTATCCTTGTCCCGGGACAAGGGGGGGGTGAGACCTTTTGGAAGAGTATTGGCACAATCTTTCGATTGAAGATAGCCTCGTCGCTCAAGAGAGCTCAGAAAGTGGGATTTCAAGCGACGACGTTGTTAAACGACGGCAGCGATTTGGATCCAATAAACTGGATGATCCTGAGAAAACCTCAGCCTTCCTACGCTTTATTTCTCAATACAATGACCCGCTCAATTACCTCCTTATCGGGGCGGCTTTGGTGGCTTTGGCCATCAAACCCGACCATCCTGGCGATGCCATTTTCATTTTCATCGTATTGACGGCCAATGCGGTCTTCGGTTATTGGCAGGAGAATCAAGCCGAACAAGCCATGGATTCACTCAAACAAATGTCGATCTCAAATTGCGTGGTTATACGCGGAGATTTTGAGAGTGAGGTACCAACTTCTGAACTCGTTCCGGGTGATGTCGTACGTCTTGAGCAGGGACTCAATGTTCCTGCAGACGTCCGCCTCATATGGTCGCAGCAATGTAAAATTGACGAGTCCGCTTTGACGGGAGAATCGTTGACGATTCGTAAATCGATTGACGCCTTGCCCATTGAAACCGTCTTGGCTGACCGAACCAACATGGCCTTCATGGGCACCACCGTGTCTTCAGGTCGTGGATTGGGATTGGTCGTCGCTACGGGCATGAGGACGGAGCTTGGTAAAATCGCCAGCAACATTGCGGATGCACAGACACCGAAAACACCCCTTGAACTCAAACTTGAGAGCCTTGGGAAATTCCTCGGATTCATTGCCCTCATCGTTGCGGTTTTATTGGTCTCCCTTAACCTCGTTGTGTCGTACACCAAACCGGGCGTTGACCTCCGCGAAGTTGTCGTTCAGCAATTTATCGTCGCCATCGCCATCTTCGTGGCCATTGTGCCTGAGGGGTTGCCCATTATTTTGGTCATCACGCTCTCGCTTGGTATGCGAAACATGGCCCGGCACAAAGCCATCATTCGACGAATGAAGGCCGTGGAAACCCTCGGCTCAACCACGGTCATATGCTCTGATAAAACAGGAACACTCACCAAAAATCAAATGACGGTTCGACAGATTCTAACGCTTACTGACACCTATCAAGTATCCGGCGAAGGTTTTGAACCAACGGGGCATTTGGTACAAAATGGAGTCCCACTGAGCGATGAAGATCTCTCGAATAACCAGTCCGACCTTGGCTTCAGGCTTCTTGGCGCTTGTTTATCACTTTGCCATAATTCAAACATTGTCAAATCTGAAGGCCTCTGGCAAGCCATTGGCGACCCGACCGACTCAGCCTGCGCCGTCGCTGGTTGGAAAATCAACGGTGATGTGAAGAAATTTTCACATCGACACCCGCGCATCAATGAATTCTTCTTCGATTCCGTACGAAAGCGCATGACGGTCGTCCATGAATATGAAGGAGAGAAATGGGTTTTCTCGAAAGGGAGTGCAGGGGGATACAAAGAAATCGCAACCAAAAAAATTGTTGGAAACAAATTTGTTGACCTCACCGGTGAGGAGAGGATGAAAATTTCAGAAATGAACAACGACATGGGGTCGCAAGCGATGCGTGTCATCGCCATTTTAGCCCGCAAGGTCGTGGAGGGGGAAGACCTTGAGTCCATTGAAACCGTCGAGAATGAATTCGCTTTCTTGGGCCTGATCGGGATCATGGACCCACCCCGTCCAGAGGTGAAGGCAGCGATTGAGACGTGTCAGCGAGCAGGAATCAAGGTAAAGATGATCACCGGTGACCAGCAAATGACCGCTGCAGCCATTGGTGAGGAACTGAACATCAAATCAGCATCAGGTGCTTCGATTGATGGAATGGAACTGACCCGGCTCAGTGACGAAGAACTGTTGGAAATCAGCAATGACCTCGCCATATACTCGCGTGTGACGCCCGATCAAAAAATGAGAATTGTGTCCTCTTTGCAAGAACAAGGAGAAATTGTGGCCATGACCGGTGATGGTGTGAACGACGCACCTGCGCTGTCCGGTGCCAACATCGGTATTGCCATGGGAATTGCGGGCACTGACGTTGCCAAGGACGCTGCGGACATGGTGCTTCAAGACGACAATTTCGCCAACATCGTCCATGCCGTTGAGGAAGGACGCAAGATTTACCAAAACATTCGGAACTTCGTACGGTACCAAGTTTCCACCAACGTAGCCGCAGTTTCCTTGCTGGTGCTGGCTACCTTGTTCTTTGGCCCCGAAGCGCTTCCATTAACGGCTACACAGATTTTGGTAATCAATATCCTGATGGACGGCCCTCCGGCAGTAGCCCTGGGTGTGGAAAAGAAGCACGGGAATGTCATGGATCGACCTCCGCGCCCTGTTGACGAAGGGCTACCCAACGGACGGGATATTTCCCTCATTTTTTATCTTGGAGCAGTCATGGTCATCGGTTCGCTGTCCGTGTTTTATTTGGCTGGTGGGGCACTGGCTGACCCGAGCAACCAATGCGGATTGTTACCAAGTGAGACGAGCACCGCAGCCTTCGACATGGAGGAATGCTTGGCCGGTAATCAAGAAGCGATTGACGATTGGCAGACGTACGCTGACGGGCATTACCATCACGCTCAGACCATGACGTTTGCTGTGTTTATCGTCTATCAATTGTTCAATGTCATGAATTGCCGTTCGAACGAAGAAAGCGTGTTCGAACTCGGGTTGTTCTCAAACCGTGCCATCAACTACGCCCTCCTCATTTCTACCGGCCTTCTGTTGTTCTTTGTTCAACTCGCTGAAGTTTCTATTCCAGTCATCGGTATCGAGATTGGCTCCCTCCTCTCAACCAACACGTTAACGCAGAACGATTGGATGGTGGTTGTGCTCATTGCTTCCAGCGTATTTTTGATCGAAGAATTCCGTAAATTCATCGTCAAATCCGGACTCTTTGCCATTCGCCAACGTTGATGGATTGAAGCACATCTTCTTGAAGAAGAAACGGGAGGATATGTCATGATGGCCCCAGTTCGACCTGCTCCTCTGGCGGGTGAGCACAAGGAATGGCTGGAGCGGCTTCATACCAATTTGGCAACGGTCGATTGGTCTCCAAAGCTTCAACCCTTGGCTGACAAACTGGGTAATAACGTTCCACTTAGCCTTGAAGACGGCATGACGCTCTACGAGCACCCTGACTTGCATGAGGTGGGTGCTCTGGCCCATCAGGTTAGACAAGCACGCTTTGGAAATCGTGCGTTCTTCAATTCCAATGTTCACATCAACCAGACCAACATTTGTGTCCTCGCATGCCGGTTCTGTGCCTTCCGCCGTGGCGCCAAAGCCAACGATGCTTACGCCATGTCAATCGATGAGTACATGGACGATCTCGCCCTCTATGCGCACGCCATCGATGAAGTGCACTCGGTTGGGGGCCTTCATCCGGAATGGGGCGTTGAACACTACGAAGAGCTTTTTTCGCGTGTTTCCAATACCTATCCGTCCATCTCCATCAAAGCCTTGACAGCCGTCGAAGTCAAGCATTTAGGCCAGCGATCTTCCATCTCCACTCGCGAAGTATTAGCCCGTCTGAAGGCCGCAGGGCTCACCTCTCTGCCGGGCGGTGGCGCAGAGATTCTTGATGATGACGTCCGAGCCGTCATTTGCAATGGAAAAGAAAGTTCAGCTGAGTACCTCCAAATCCACCGTGAGGCACATGAAGTTGGCCTGCCATCAAATTGCACGATGCTGTTTGGCACCATTGAAAGCCTAGAGCAGCGCCTTCAACACATGATTTCACTCAGGGAACTCAACGCCTCCACCAAAGGTTTCCAATGCTTTGTCCCCTACCCTTTCCTGCCCGATGACACACGGCTGCCACAAGCCCAATTGGCCACCGGAACGGAAATCCTGAGGACCATAGCGGTTTCCCGTTTGATGATGAATACCATCCCCCACATCAAAGCCTACCGCATGAACATTGGCGACCATCTCGCCGAACTCGCACTCCAATTTGGGGCCGATGACATCGACGGAACTGTTCAGAAGGAATCCATCATGCATCTCGCCGGATCTTCGGCGCCGCTTGACCATGACCGTGCAAAATTGGCTCGCCTGATTCAAGATGCTGGTTGCGAGGCCATACAACGAAACACCACCTACTCTCACTTTGAACCCTACACGCCACCGAAGGTGAAACCCCGTCGCGTGCTACCAATGGCCACTCAATGACGTGATAGCATGGGCGAAACCTGGACGTCGACCATGGGCCGTGTGGCCTTCATCAATTGCGATCCACTCTATCACCGTCTTTCCGACGAATGGAGCGTGCTCTCAGCACCTCCCTCATGGTTGACAGGTCATGTGCTGCGACGGGACTGCATTCTCGCACCCATACCGGCGGCTGATTACGCGAAACACGCTGATGAATTGGTCTTGTTGCCCGATATCGGAATCGGCAGTCAAGGGGAAGTAGGGAGCGTTTTGCTGTTTGGAGCCGTCCCACTTGAAACGATGAACACCATCGCGCTCCCCAGTGACTCTGCCACGTCTGTTGCCCTTCTCAAGCACTTGATTTCAAAACAAGGACGGCCAATGGATTACATTTCAACCGGCCCTGATTATGAATCCATGATGGCCATGGCTGATGGGGCTTTGCTGATTGGAGACCGCGCCCTTGAAGCGGCCAGAGAATTTCCCGAGATGGTCCAAATGGACCTCGGCACTGCTTGGATGCAAGAGGAGGGCTTGCCCATGATTTTCGGTGTGTTTGTGGCTCGTAGGGATACACCAAAGCCCTTGCTCCAAGCGGCACACGCGTCCCTTCTGGACAACTTAATCCGATTCGAAAACGAACCCAAGAAACGAGAGGATGTCATCCACTGGTCCATGGAAAAATCCGGGCTCTCTTTTGAACGTCTGGACCAGTATTATGGAGAGGTGTTCAATCGCTTAAACCAACATCACCTCGATGGTTTGTTTTGTTTCCTCAAGCAAGCTTGTAACATGCCTACGGACCCCGAATTTGCTTGGTCTTGAGATGCACTTGTATGTAAAATCAAACGGATGGTTCTTGAAGGGCAAACAGGTGGACGGAAACATGGTCGTGGAACTTCCTTTGGATGAATCGGGCAATAAAATCGTCAGAATTGGCCACAGTCCTGACCCCGATGACGCCTTCATGTTTCATGCCATGACGACCAATGCTTTCCCAACACCTGGGTACAATTTCGTTCATGAATTGCAAGACATTGAAACACTCAACCATCGTGCGATGAACCAAGATTTGGAAGTCTCCGCCGTATCAATTCACGCCTATCCCGACATTGCCGAGCATTATGCTCTCATGAATTGCGGGGCCTCCATGGGCGAAGGATACGGGCCCATGGTGGTCTGCAAAGCGGGCGTCACCGAGGAGGAAGTGAGAAACTCGGTCATTGCCGTTCCTGGCCTGAAAACCAGTGCCTACCTTGGTCTCCGATTGGCTTGGGGTGATTGCGACATTGCTGTCGTTCCATTTGACGAAATTATTCCACGAATTCTCGACGGAACTTACCTCAGTGGCCTGATTATTCATGAAGGGCAACTCACCTACGTGGACCATGACCTCGATGTTCTCATCGATCTTGGCAAATGGTGGAATGCCCGAACGGCAAACTGGCCCATGCCCCTTGGCGGAAACGTTGTCCGCCGCGACCTCGGTGAAGCCGTAATGCAAGACATTACCAAGTACACAAAAATGAGCATTGAATACGCCCTCAAGTCTCCTGATGAGGCGCTTGAATTCGCGAAAGCCTGGGGCCGTGGAATCGACGATGAGACCAACAAAGAATTTGTGGGTATGTACGTTAACGACCGAACCATCGACTACCGGCAAGAAGGTCGAGATTCCATCCGCTTGTTCATCAAAGAAGGACAAGAACTCGGCATGATTCGTTCAGATTTTGATACGGCCAGCATGCGATTCATTGGAGAGCCTTGAGGTTAGCACATGCCCAATGATGCTCGCGTCCCTCAAGTGAGTCAGTACGGCTCGGTGGACCCAGCACCTCCTTCACCCTTTACCCGCGTTGCTGAGTTAACCGAACGATTGTGCGATGAAACGCTCCCAATGTTCCAGCGAATGCGAGCCGTCTTCTCGCTTCGCAATGAACGTTCAGACGAGGCTTGCCTCGCTCTTTGCCAAGGCTTTGTCAGTACGAGTGCCCTTCTCAGGCATGAGATTGCCTATGTGTTGGGACAGATGCAGAACTCCGTGGCCCTTCCGACGTTGATCGAACGACTTGAAGACGATCACGAACACGTGATGGTCCGACACGAGGCTGCAGAAGCCATGGGGGCCATCGGGGACCGGACGGTCTTGCCAATTCTCAAGCGGTTCAGTCAAGATCCACTTCCTGAAGTAGCTGAATCATGCATTGTCGCCCTCGACCTCTTGGCTTGGGTTGATGGGGCAGAGTTTGAAGAAACACAGTGGTAAGTTCCCTCAAGTTCAAAGACTAGACTGATTACCCCCCCAAACAGGAAGGAGACTCCATGCCTCACGACCACATCCAACTCGCCCAAGCACCCAACGGTGAATTAGGCCCTCGCTGTCATCAATGCGGCATTCGTCTTACCTTTGGGAACGCCATGGTTGTTAACAAGCACTACATGTGCTGGGACTGCTATGTGGAAGCGACGGGTGCGGACACGGCAACCGAGGTCTCAAACGCTGACGAACGGTTTTGGATGAAGCAGGAATAATACGGCTTTCTTCAAGAACCCTCACGCTTTGGTGTTGATGAGGGAGCAGATGTCGACGGGTTGGGCCAGGTTCGCACATCGTTTTGGACAGTACTACCAACACGCCTCAGTTTGGTCCCCGCCTCGAATAAAAACACGCGAGTGGATGTTTATTCCATTCGGGGGCGCTCCACCTCTTCGCCACAAATCCTTCTCAAGTGTCGATCAGGTTCAATCCTTTCTTTCCCAGCGGGCCATGCATTCCTGCTTCTATTCAACCGCTTATTGGCGCCGTCCTTTTGAATTAAAGATGGCAGACAAACTCTGGCAGGGCGCAGATTTAATTTTCGATTTGGATGGAGACCACCTTCCTGGCGTCACCGACCGAGATTTCCCCGGCATGTTATCGGTGATTCAAGACCAGGCGTGGGCACTGTGGAATGATTTTCTTGAACCTGAGTTTGGTTTCTCAGAAGACCATCTCCAAGTGACGTTTTCAGGTCACAGAGGTTTCCACTTGCATTATCGCGATCCAACGTTATTCCATCTGGATTCCGAAGCCCGCCGTGAATTGGTATCGCACATACGCGGCGAGGGTGTGGACGTTCAAGGCGGTTTGGCAAGGTACCATGATTTGGAGGCCAAAGGTTGGACTCAACGCATACGCCAAGGAATGGATTCAATGATTCATACGCTTCGGGACATCCACCAAGGCACGGAAGGAAGTCGAAGTGAACTCCGACGGTTGGAATCTGCCCTTCAATCACTGCAAGATCGGGAAGGAAACACATCGCAACGCTCAGCCACCGCCATCAAGCGACTTGCTGAGGTCTTAGGTCACGAGCGACGAGTTGAACGATTGAAGGATGGAAAATTCGAAGTTTTGGGCAATTATCAAGCCCTATTCCTCAATTTATTGAAAGCCGACGCGTCCGTTGTCTTGGGATCGGCGGGTGAAACCGATGAAGTCGTGACCATCGACGTCAGGCGCCAAATTCGATGGCCAACGTCACTTCATGGCAAATCAGGAATGCGCGTGAGTGAATTCCCCCTTCAACGGTTGGACCCTGACGGCTCAAACCCATACAACCCACTCCACGAAGCCTTTGTGCTTGGCCTGGACCAGACAATGGACGTGGAATGGGTGGTGGATGATGCCATTGCTCAATTTGGAGATCAGCGGCATGAAAGCAAGGTTGGCGAGCGCATACGGGTGCATGAATCCGGTGCGACGTTCCTCGTCCTCAAAGGATGGGCGAAGTTGGTTTGACGCCATTTTCTGCACAATGGAACCCTTACTTTCGAGGTTCAAGGTGCGGTAAGGTTCAAGGGTGGTTTCCCATCCCTTAGGACGAGGTGAGTCCGTTGGGTCTGCGCAGAGGGAAGAAATCCAAGAAATCGGAAGCCACCCTGCCCATGCCAGATTTGCCTCCCCCAGCGGGCCTTCCAGCCCCGCTTCCATTGCCCCCAGGGGGCACACCCCTCCCACCTCTCCCGGGTCTCCCACTGGATCCGTCCGCAGCCATACCTGCTCCTGCCCCCGTCCCGATTCCTGCAGCTGCACCCCTTCCTGAAGTGGCCAATACTCCC
>MDSX01086773.1_pt1 | contig 13490 bp, 9 predicted proteins | sample 811141 | NCBI WGS metagenome assembly MDSX01 (sample SAMN05326642, study PRJNA326480) | marine metagenome | isolation source: seawater | place: Atlantic Ocean: South East | collected 2010
CGGGAAGCAGCTCGAAGACGGTCGCACGTTGGCCGACTACAACATCCAGAAGGAGTCCACGCTTCACTTGGTGTTGCGTCTCCGCGGTGGCTGCTAAATACTTACATTTAGTCCCACGTCCGCTTCGGCGATCTCCGCCGCGTTTGCTATTCTGAAAAGATTTCTGCGGGCGAGGCGTTGAGAACGTGAAGCGCTTCAGCAGACGAACGACACGAAAGATGTACCGATTCTTGTTTTAGCCATTACCATTACCATACACACATGTAACGACAGTACCAAAAGCTGTACGCCACTTTATGTTCCTAATCACGTCTTATCGAATCCTCGAGCGCGAGAGGTGCGCGAGCGCGCTCCGTCCCGCCCTTCACACGCGGCCCCGCGAGTCATGTCGTCTTCGACACCACTCGACCCATCGACGCCGATTACGCTCGTATCGAGCCAAGGGGATGAATTCGTGGTCGAGTACGATCTTCTGCGCGCCAGTGGTGTGCTTAAACGTCTGTTCGCGTCGAGCGAGGCGGCGGATTTCGAGGAACAACGAAGCAAGGTGGTCAAGCTTCGCGACATCTCCACCGCGATTTTGCGGAAAATAATAGACTATTGCGAATACAAGCGCGCGCACGAGCATTCGTCGAAAGCACCACCTCGATTTCAAATCGACGAAGAGGACGCCATCGAACTCTTGATGGCGGCAAACTTTTTGGACATTTAGCGGCGAGGCGAACGAGTGTGAAGTCGAACGAATGAGTAGAAATCTAGCTAGTGATTGTGTATGATACGTATAGAATATAGCTTACACCGGATGTCTACTCTTCCCTCATGCGATTGAGCATGCCACTGTCGCACAGTTGCGCCTCGCACGTGGCGAGCACGTCTTCGCCGAGCGGCGCCGACGGATCCGTCAGCCTCGCCGTGGTCCAGATTCGCAGCCCGTGCGATTGCACTTCTTTAATTTGCACCTGGATTTTGACGGTGTGATGAAGGGGAAGCGGTTTCTTGATCTTGACGTTCATTTCGATGGTGACGCAGCAGGGTGCTCGCCAACATTTGACCAGCTCGGCTGTCGCTTCGTCAAGAATCGTTTCGATGCAGCCTCCGTGGGCGAGATTATACGTCTGAATGCCGATCGCACCCGTATCACCCACGCGCGCAACACCGACGAGCTCTGGATACTCGCTCGATCCCGTCCTCGCGCGCTCTCGGTAAAAATATCTCAAATCAAGACCTCTTTTCGCCGCGTCGTCGCCGACGGCCCACGATTCGCAAGTCACGAATACCCCTCGCCCGAGCCCAGGAGTCGCCTTTTGAAACGCTCGAAGCGAATTATCGCGACTCAACTCCATCAACAACGCATCCCGCATCGGAAACAATCCGTGCTTTCGGAACGGGATCCCCGTCTTGAAGACGTGTCTTCGATAATCCGCCGCAGCGTCCTCGTGCTTATTCAGCATCGCCCGCTCCTTCGCGTCCCCCAGCGCGCTCGCTCGCCCATCGTTCACCTCGCGCCCACCGCCCGCTTGTTCGCATCGCCTCTCCCGCACCCCCACCGGCACGTCGCGCCCACCGCTCTCGTAATACGCTCTGATTTCTTCCTCCCCGCACGCGCGCAACTCCTCGTCCTCCAGTTCCCGCGCCTCCGCGTGCGCCTCCGCGAGCACCACGGACAGGTTCAGCATTCGATGATAATTCATCCCGTCGTCCGCCGTCGCCGTCACCGTCGCCATCGCGCCGCGACGTGCCGCGTCGGCGAAAACTCAAATTCCAAAATTCCATAAACGCTCGAAAAACGCTCGCCGCGATCGCGCACCGACGGGTGCCCGGAACCGACCGCAGACGACGACGCGCGACGACGACGACGCGATCGACGACGCGACGACGCGGCGCGGCGCGACGCGCGAACGACCCGACCGACGCGCGCGTCGAACGACGCGACGAGGGACGACGCGCGCGCGATGACGGCGACGTCGGCGCTCGCGGTGCGTCGGTGCGGTGTTTCTCGGAACGCGCGACGGCGTCGAGGGCGACGCGCGAGAGCGACGCGCGAGAGCGACGCGCGCGCGCGCGATCGGACGACGCGATCGGGACGCGCGGCACGGCCGCGATGCGCGCGCGAGGCGCGAAGAGAAGACTGACGACGCGCGCGTCGGGGATCGATTCGTTTGTATAGGGCGCGGTCGAGACGCGCGCGCGCGGTCGAGGCGACGATTCGTTGTTGAAGGTTATGCGCGCGGCGAGCGAAAAGGCGAAGCGAGAGTTCATGAGCAGTGATCGAGGCGTGGTGTCCGTGTGCTCGTGTTTGTTGAAGGTGCGTTCGGGGAAGGAAACTCGGATTGCGTCGGGTTGCGTCGGGCCGCGTCGACGCGTCGACGATTGAGATCGGCGATTGAACGAGACTGACTGACTCGCTCGTTTTCGATGCTCAGGAGCTCGAGGGCGCGAGCGTGGATTGGTCCGTGGACGTCATCGGCGCGATGACGAATTTAATGGTGCAGTTCTCAGACTTAGATTGCGTGGACGTCGATCGCGTGCGAGATAAGTTGATCGATGCGTTTGAACGCTTGGTCGATTACGCGCAGACGGCGGCGGAGAGCGATTTCTCTTCCATGTCCAAGGATATGCGCGATGTTTATGTGGATATCGTGTGGATTATTACTCAGTTGGTGAATGGTGCGGATGCGAAAGAAAAAGCGGATTGGGAGCGATTCGTCAACACCGCTACTAACGCGATTCTCATCGAAAATTTGCCCCCTCTGATGCGACGGGAAACGCTTCTCTGTTTGAAATCGGTCACGCAAGGATGTGTGGACACGTCGACCGCACTTAAAGATGCGATTTATCCGAACGCTAACGTCAAAAGAAGTAGACGCGGTGACTCGAACTCCAAGCTCGGTTTACTTGGGCAAGTGTTTTTGAAGTGCGGCGATTTCAACGCCCAAAAGCACATCGCCGAGATTTTGTTCCGTCTCGTCAAGGCGAACCTTCTCGAACAAGACGTCGCGTCTACCATCTTCAAGCACGTGACGTCACAGTTTAAGGATTTATTCAGGATTCAAGATACCGCGCAGATGTTCAAATCGCTCAAGACTTTGGTTCGACACTTCAACGCCGCGCAAGGCAGCGCTGCCTCGGTCAAGTCTTTTGAAGCCAAAAATTTACGTCTAGTTGGCTTGCAAGTGCACGATAAATGGGTCAATTTCGGTCAAGAAATGCTCACCGTGCACGTGGTCATGGAAGACGATGGTAGTATTGAGCCGGTGGATATCTTGTACTCGAACATTCGCGCGTTTTCTATGCCCAAGAAAAACGTCGCGCACATCGGCATTCGCGAGAAACCTCTTGGCTTGGCGGCGGAAGATCCTTTTGATATCGAAGACGACGAGTGGATTCAAATCGAATTCCATGATCAAAATGTTCCGGCTGTGATTGAACAGCTGTTTCGAATCGGTAAGCAAAACGACGTCGTCGAAATGTACATCACGAATGCAAACTTGGTGCCGAGCAAAAAAGTGTCCGCGGGCATCTTAGACGTCGAATTGAACTCTGAGTCTGAATCTTTGGAACATGATGCGCCCGCGGTGAAACCGACGCCCGTCGTGCTCAAATCGAAGTCGAAGCCGAAGCCGAAGAAAGCGCCTCGGAAGACTCGTGAGAAAACTGCCGCTCTAGTGGTCTCCGAAACAGAATCCGATTCTGAGGAAGTGCCGAAAGCCGTCAAGCCGACGCAAGCGTCTCGACAGCTTCCGAAGCGTAAAGCGAAGCAAGATGGTATCAAAAAGTTAAACCAGCAGCTCAATGATATTTTAGAGACTTCCGATCTCGCCGAAGAGCCTGAACCGTCGCTGTCTCCTCCACCGGCAAAGCGCATCTCGCCTCCGCAACGACTTCAACCTGTTCGTCAGCTTGAGTATTCTCCGCGACGCGAAATGGAGGACGATGAGGACAACGACAACGACGACGACGACGCGCAAGAAGATGAATGGACTCATGAAGATATTCCTGCTCTCGTGAAGATGATCAAGGCGAAAGGTACGACGAAGAAGCAGCGCGAGGAATACCAGCGCGTCGTCGATCGATTGAAGCAAAGCGAATCTTGCGATGTTTCTTTGGGGAAGTCATTGTTTAAAACGCCCGCGCCGTCGCTCCAAGCGCCGAAGACCGGACCACGACCTGGCATACTCAAGTCCCCCGACGCTAAGCGTTTGAAAACCGGTCCTTATGATAGCGTCGTGGATTGGCGCAAGCGTCTCGCCCCAGTTCAAACGACAAAGAAGCCCGCTCGAACGACTACGACGGCGACTACGACTACGACGGACTTGAACTTTGACGACGATGAAGACGATGAAGACACTGGTGGTGGTACTTTAACCCCTCTGTCAAACTTTCTCAACGCATCTGACGATGTCTCGCCGTTACTGAGCGACGAAAAAGCGAAGAAGAAGTCTAAAACTCGCCGCTCGGCGCCCGCGGACGTCGCCGCCATGGGCGACGACATGGTTGGATTCCAGCAAATGATGCAATCTCTCGCCGAACGCAATCGACGAATCGCGCGCGAGCGCATCGAGTCACTCGTGAACGAGTTCAGAGTCGAGTCCGAGGCCGCGAGTCGTAAGTTCATCTCTCAAGCCGAACAAGATTACGAAACGTTCGCGCGCGCCGCCGGGCGCCAAGCCGCCGAGCGTTCGCGAGAGTCCAAAACCATCGCCTCTCGCGTCGAAGCCCTCACTCGCGAGTACAAATCCGCGCTCCGCGTCGCCTACGAAGATTTTACCGCCAACAAGCGCGCCACCGTCGCCGACACCGCCCGCATCACCGACGATCTCGCGCAAATCGACGCCAAGCACGCCGCCGCCGCCAAGCGGCTCCTCGAAAAGCTCGACGCCAAGCGCCGCAAGGTCGCCACCGACGTCGACACCGCCGCTCGCGCCGCCCACACCAACGACGGCGTTAAATCCATGCTCTTAGAGCTCGCTCGCAAGATGTGAGCGCGTCTCGCGTCTCCGATACGTCCGCCCGATACGTCCGCCCTCGTGTCTTATCTTGGTCTTTGTCGTCGCACCCTTTTTCTCGACGTCACCACGTTTCCGAGTCCCCCGAACGACCGTTCGCGACCCATCGGCTGATCTTTTTCGCTCCAGCGTGGCGGCGACCGGGACGAATGCGCGTGCCGTCGTCGCGTCGTCGCGCGCGCGCGTCGCGTCACATCGACGCGTGCGCGCACACCGACGACCGGTAGACATGATCGCACACACGGCGACGTCGCGCGTCGTGCGCGCGCGCGCCGCGACGCGCGGACGCGGGACGACGACGACGACGACGCGGAGAATTATCCAAACGCGCGGCGCCGCGCGCGAAGACGCGCGCTGGGCGACGCCGCGATGCGTCCCGGCGCCCGGCGCGCGAGCGATGGTGAACGTCGGAGGACGACACGCGCGCGCCGCGGGGGGCGGACGGATGGATCGACGACGCAACGCGGCGACGAGGACGACGAGCGCGAGCAAGGGCGAAGGGGACAACGCGGCGAGCACGGAGGAGATTGAAAAGTGCCTCGAGGATGAGGAGTGCAAGAGCGAGACGCTGATGACGTTGGAAAACGCGCTCGCGAGCGTGGACAGCGACGTCGTGGGTGACGCGGATGGTGGAGTTGTGGTGAAGAAGGAGACGACGCCGAAGGCGTTCGTCAACGCGAAAACCATCGACGAGTCGGATTTCGAGGACGTGGTGGTTTCTGAACCGCCGTTGAACATTGAACGATTGAAATCAGTAGGAACGATCGCTCGATCGTTCGAGATTTGGAGCTTTGTCGTGGCGTTCGTGTTCAGACGGGTTTTCATAGGGGTGAAGTGGTCGTACAAGGGTGGATACACCGAGGAGAAGCGCATCGCGAGGCTCGAGCGTTTGGCGAGCTGGTTGCGCAAGGGGCTGCTTCGACTTGGACCGACGTTCATCAAGGTTGGTCAGCAGTTCTCTACTCGTGTTGATGTGTTGAGCCCGCAATTCATTCGAGAGCTCGAAAAGTTGCAAGACCGCGTCCCGCCGTTTCCGACCAAGCTCGCCAAGGAAATCCTCGACGAAGAGCTCGGTGGTCCGGTTGAATCGTTCTTCGACAATTTCGAAGACACTCCGCTCGCGGCGGCGTCCTTGGGTCAGGTCCACCGCGCGCAAATGAAGGCGACGGGCGAGCAAGTCATCATCAAGGTGCAACGCCCGGGGTTGAAGGAGATTTTCGACATTGACCTTAAAAACTTGCGCGTCATCGCCAAGTGGTTGCAAAAGGTCGATCCGAAGAACGACGGCGCCAAGCGCGATTGGGTGGCGATTTTCGATGAAACGGCGCGCGTGCTGTACGATGAAGTCGACTACACCAACGAGGCGAAGAACGCGGAAGAGTTCAAGAAGCAGTTCACCGGCGACGACTGGATAAAGGTTCCTCGCATTTACTGGGAATTCACCAAGCGTCGTACGTTGTGCATGGAGTACGCGCCGGCGACGAAGATCAACGATGTGGAGGCCATTAAGGCGATGGGAATCGATCCCGATCGCATGGCTCGCCTCGCCGTCGAGGCTTACTTGCAGCAAGTGTTGCGATTTGGTTTCTTCCACGCGGATCCGCACCCTGGTAACGTCGCCGTCGACAAGGGTGATCCGGAAGGCAAGGGGCGATTAGTTGTGTATGATTACGGTATGATGGGTCGCATTCCCAGCCAAACTCGTGATGGATTGTTAGATTTGTTCTATGCGACGTACGAAGGTCAAAGCGACAGCGCCGTGAAGGCGTTGATGAAGATGGGCGTGCTCGTGGACACGGGCGCCGATCTCACCGCGGTGAAGCGTACGGCGGATTTCTTTTTGACGCAATTCGATGCTCGCATCAACGCGCAAAAGAAGGCTCGCGAAACGAACAAGGAAGAGTTTGAGGCTGAGTTCAAGGCGCCGCGCACCAAGGAGGAGAAACAGCAAGTTCGCAAGCGCATTTTGTCCAACATCGGCGAAGATTTGCTCGTCGTGAGCAAGGATCAACCGTTCCGATTCCCGGCTGAATTTACATTTGTGGTGGTAAGTACTCGCTCGCTCGCTCGCTCATCGACAGTGGCACTTTGCAGATCGTTTGCGATGATGAGACAACGCTATCTAGATACACTTTCTCGATGAATGTTTCTGGGTTTCGGCTCGGCGCAGTGTTGATTACTTTACAGCAATGTGGTTTCTCTGAGCATACGCACTCGGCTCGTCGACCAAAGCGTCATCTCGCGAACGCACTGAAACTGACCTATAAAATTTCTTCCCTCTCACAGCGAGCCTTCTCCGTGTTAGACGGAATCGGTAAGACGCTCAACAAGAAGTTTGACATTTCCGAAATCGCGGCGCCGTACGCGCGCAACTTGCTCATTGAAGCGAACCCGAACTCGTTGCCGCCGCAAGTCGTGACGGCTCAGCGCGACTGGTTGCGTCGCGCCGATGCTCAAACGAAGGCCATCGTCAACTTGTTCAAGGGTCCGGATGCCATTTATGACATTGCGGACACCATGCGTCGCATCGAAACGGGCAAGTTGAAGATTCGCGTCCGCGCTCTCGAAGCCGAACGCGCGCTTGATCGCATGGCCATCATGCAAGGCGTTACGATTCAAGCTCTTCTCGCGGCCTGCGCGACGAACATTGGTGTTGTGTTGTACGTGAGTAGCTTGACATTGTACGCACAATGCGCGTTTGGCGCCGCCGGTTTGCTCGCGTTCAAGGCGCTCACGGGCCAACTCAAGGTTGCCAAGCTCTTGAAGAAGGAGAACTCCATCCTCGGAGCTTAGACGCGCGGAGGAAACGTACGACGAACGTAGAGATACATATGTGGCATTTAATGCAACGCTCAAAATTCATTATTAAAATTATAAACACCTCACGACGACGAATTGATGAGTGAAGCCGCGTTAAAAATATGAGCCGGCGGCGACGCTAAAAATCGCAGTCAGTGCGGAACGAGTGATTCTCTTCTCCACCCTGCATGACGCCTGCTTTCTGGTACTGATCCACGCGATGTTCGAAAAAGTTTGCCTTGCCTTGGAGCGAAATGAGCTCCATCCAATCGAACGGATTGACCGCGTTGTAAAGCTTCGACACGCCCAACTGAAGGAGAAGTCGGTCGGCGACAAACTCGATGTACGTGCTCATCATGTTTGCATTCATACCGACGAGGGAACAGCTCAGAGCGTCGCACACGAACTCTTTCTCTATTGTCACCGCATCTCCAACGAGTTGGTGTAGAACCTTCTCCGATAATGGATTCTCCAGCATGCTATACAACAGACACGCAAAGTCGCAGTGTAATCCTTCGTCGCGGCTTATGAGCTCGTTGGAAAATGTCAAACCACGCATCAATCCTCGCTTTTTCAACCAGAAGATGGCGCAGAAAGATCCGCTGAAGAAAATTCCCTCCACGCACGCGAAACCGACGAGACGCTCGGCGAAACTCGCGTCGCTACCGATCCATTTGAGCGCCCAATCCGCCTTCTTTGCCACGGTGGGCACCGTGTGAATCGCCCGAAACAAGTCGGATTTCTTCTTTGGATCCTTAATGTACGTGTCCAAGAGCAACGAATACATCTCGCTGTGAATGTTTTCGATCGCGAGCTGAAAGCCATAAAACGATCGAGCCTCCGGGAGCTGCACATCCGTCATGAACCGAGAGCATAAATTCTCCAACACGATGCCGTCGCTCGCGGCGAAAAACGCCAACACGTGCGATATAAAGTGTTGCTCGTTATCGTTCAATGTGATCCAATCTCTGTAATCGTACGTCAAGTCGACCTCCTCCGCCGTCCAAAAACTCGCCTCCGCCTTCTTATACATCTCCCAAACCTTCGCGTGCTTGATCGGAAACAAACAAAACCGATCGGGATTGTCTCGCAACAGCGGCTCCGCCGCGTCTCGCTCCCGCGACGCCGTCGCCCGCGCCATCGCCGCCTCCTGATCCGCCCTCGCCGCCCACGGCGACATCGCCGCTATGCGTTCCGCCACCTCCTCCAGCTCCAAGTGCGTGCTCGACGCGCTCAGCGATTCGCTGCTCGACGTCCTTCGCGCGCGTCTCGCCGCCGCCTCTTCGCCGTCGCCCCCCCCTTTCGCCGCGTCCTCGCCCACCGCCGCGTCTCCCGTCCCGTCCGCGCGCGCCTTCCCGCGCAACCACGTCCTCGGGTGCAAGTCCTCCACCGAATCCTTCACGTTCGTCATCATCGCAAGCCTCGCTCGCGTTCGCCCCGTTCCCGCGCGTTCGATCGTCGCGCGCGAATCCCGTCGGAATTCCCTCCCGTCGCGCCGCCTCGCCGCGCGATCGCGACGCCGGTCGCGCGGATTCGCGTCGCGATCGCGTCGTCGTCGCGCTTTGTCGCGTCGTCGCGTCGCGTCGTCGCGTCGCGTCGTCGGCCGTCGAGGAATCGCGACGACGTCGGACGCGACGACGCGAATCGTCGACGCCGCGCCGTCGGATTCATAAATGGGTCTTTCGTGTGCCGAAATACGTACATCGATCCCTCGTCGAATCGTGACTCGAGAGAAGTCCCCTGGTCCGTCTCATGGTCCGTGTGCGTCTGACCGCACGCGCGTGCGACCGCGCGCGATCGCGAACGCGCGATCGCCGCGATCGACGCGCGCGACGTCTCGACGCGTCTCGATCGCGAAGGTCGACATGGCGAAGGTCCCCGCGCGACTGCGAAGCGTGACGTACAGCCTGTCGCCCATGCGCACGGGCGTCATGCACGGCCTGTTCAAGGATTGGGCGTCGGGCATGGCCAAGCGCGTCAAGGAGAACGCGGTCGACGCGGGCGTGTTCTGCGCGCTGCCGCTCGGCGCGACGGTGTGGTGCGTCGAAGCGAGACGACGACGACGCGAAACGGTGACGCGACGACGACGCGCGACGACGACGCGACAAAACGGGACGGGACGGATGAGGGATCGCGGGGCAGAGGCGTAGGGTCGCCGGAGCGCGACGACGGGGGGGGCGAGCGAGAAGACACGACCGCGAACGATCGGTCAGGGCGCGTCGAGGGGGTGGTGCGCGCGAACGCGTGACTGACGAACGCGCGTTCGATCGCGATCGAACGCAGGTACGCGTTGAATTACAAGGAAAATGAAAAGTTGGAGCACCGATATTAAATTCGAGCGGCGCGCGCGAGCGAAGGGGTCGAGCGAACGACCGACGTCGCTCGCGCGGTAGAGCGCGTCTTAATTTAGAATTGTAACGTTTAGAAGGACGCGCGCGCGCGCGGTGGTCGCGACGTCGCGCGCGTGATCGAACCGCGGCGCGAGGGACCCTCGAGCGCGCGGCGCGCGCGGCGCGCGCCGAGCCGCACTCGCCGGCGCGCGTCGACGTCCCGGATGTCGGACTCGGTCGCGCCCGGTAAGGATGACGACGACGCCGATGGGTTCTACGAGGAAGCGCCGCGCGAAGGCGGCGTCGGCGACGTCGCGCGCGAGGAAAACGGCGAGCGAAACCGCGCGTGGCCCGGTGTTGACGTGCAACAGCTCTCGCAAGCCTTCGCGCGCGTCGCGGGGTCGTTCGGGCGAGACACTATGGGCGTGCGTAGCCCGCAGTTCAGCGAGGAAGCGCACGAGGCGGCGTACGCGGCGGCGCGGGCGGATTATCAGGACGAACGGTTCGAGGCTGACCTGGCGCGCGCGATAAGCGCGTCGCTCGGGGACGAACAGCGCGACGCGCGGACGTCCACCGGCAGCGCGAACGAGAAAGGCGGGGATGAAGAGGCAGCCTTATTGCTCGAGGCGCGGCGACAGAGCTTGCGAGAGCGTTTCAGTGGGAGCGCGATGGCGGAACGGTTTTGGTCGACGTACTCGCTCAACTTTAGCGAGCGATTGGCCGACGGCTTTTTCTACCCGCATCCGAGCGATTGGGGGACGTTGAACGCCAAGGGGGGGAGATTACCGAAATTCGAGTCGTTGCGCGCGGTGGAGGATTACCAGGGAGATCGCGAGGTGGTCATCGTTGATCGATGCGGCGACGTCTCGTTGGAAGAGTTTATGGCGTATTGTTTTGACGAAATTGGCCACATCGAGGATAGGTGTGACGCATCGCCTGAGCTCGCACGCCTCGTCGCCGAGCGCATGGGGGGCGCCGCGGAAAGCGACGACGCGCTGCGAGAGACCTGGGAAAGCGAGCGAGCGCGTTTGATCGAGGAACACGGTAGCTTGATTTTTCCAGTGGGATCAATGAAAGTGGGTTTGCAACGACATCGCGCCATTTTGTTCAAAGCCGTGGCAGACTTCCTTGAAATTCCTTCGCAGCTGTTGCGTGGGAAATTTTATTGCGGAGACGAGGAGGCGGTGATGATCATTGTGATGTGCGGCGGTATGAAGCGAATGCTTAATTTGATGCACGAGCCGGGTCGTATGCAGACTCCGTACAACTCAGATTCGACGCCGCCATCGAACGCTGGATCGACGTACGCGCCTACCGACAGCGGTCGAGAGTCACCAGACGTATTGGTGACGCCATCTCGAGCGGAGGATACTAGAGAAGGCCAACGTTTCGGCGTGATGTCTCCGGAAGACTTGCAAACGCCAGAGCAACCGAAGACTCCTTTGCGCCTCCAAGTCGCGGTCGATCTCACCATTGATCCGTCACAAATTTTACTCGGAGAGCGCATCGGGATAGGTTCTTTCGGCGAAGTTCACCGAGCACTCTGGCGCGGTACAGAGGTTGCGGTGAAGAGATTTCTCGACCAGGATATTTCAAAAAATCTCCTCGACGACGTGACGTTTGAGGTAGACATCATGCGACGTCTGCGACATCCGAACGTCATCTTACTCATGGGCGCGGTCACAGTACCTGGAAACCTATCCATCGTTACCGAGTTTTTGCACCGTGGATCACTTTTCAAACTTTTACATCGCGAACAAAGTCCAGCGCTGAAAGCGGCATTGGACAACCGTCGCAGGATGAGGATGGTCATGGATGTCATTCGCGGCATGCACTACTTGCACTCGTTTGAGCCGATGATAGTGCATCGCGACTTGAAGTCTCCAAACCTTCTCGTCGATAAGAGTTTTGTCGTGAAAGTGTGTGACTTTGGTTTATCGAGAATGAAGCGTAACACGTATCTCAGCTCAAAGACAAATGCGGGCACGCCGGAGTGGATGGCGCCCGAGGTGCTACGAAATGATGACAGCGACGAAAAGGCGGACATCTATTCGTTTGGGGTAATTTTATGGGAACTTGCCACGATGCAAGAGCCTTGGTCAGGCTTGAATCCGATGCAAGTTGTCGGAGCGGTCGGTTTTGCGGGTAAGCAGCTCGAGATTCCAGCGGATATGGACGAAGTCATCGCGAAGATGTGCCGCGATTGTTGGAAGACCAATCCTCGTGAGCGCCCGAGCTTTGAAGATTTGGCGACAGAAATGCGATCTGTACCCAAAGCTCCTAGTTTAGCGCAGAGCGATTCGAACGGAGCTATTAAGGAGCGAAGTCGACTCTCCGTGCCTCCGGTGCCGGTGTCCGAGCCACGGGGCGACTGGGAAGACGAGCGGTCGCGTGGTTGGTAATTGTACAGTGATATTGTAACACGTTCTAGTAATCAATGTATTTCGCTTGTTGCGCCTCGACGACCCAATGTTGCATTTCTTTTTGAAACTCTTCATCGTTCATCGTTTCGAGCTTTGCGTTTGTGGGCATGAGTGGTGAAAAGGCCTCGTTGAAGAGGAGTTTTTTGATAAGCAACAAGCCCGTCTGCGGTCGAAACTGCGGCACCATGTGACCAGAGCCGTGCACGGTCGCAAAGGACAGGTTGTTTTCGTAGTCAATGACGTGACCGGCAAACTGCGGCCCAGCGTCTCTCGTGGCGAGGTTCGGACCATATAGTAACGGCTTTTCTTCGAGAAGAAATGCGGGTACGCCCGAGGCGTTCACGAAGTAGGCTCGCTGAGAGCCACCCTCGAGCTCTTTGAATCCGAGCTTGATTATGGCTGCGCGCGTACCTTCATACGATACGCACGGGTCGGTATCGCCGTTGAAAACGATCGTTCGTTCGAGTCTCGGCGCGAGCGTGCGGTAGAAATCAATCATGCTCGGCGTGTGTTTGTCCGCGCCCTCGTTACACGCCGCCCATACGCTGCTATACGACCAATTTTCAGTTGGACCGGGCCAAGCTTTGGCGGGAGATTTCTCAACGTTGAGCGCTTTGCGGACATCATCACGCATCATCCATTGTGTCATCATATAATCAAGCGTGCCTGGAACGAACTCTCCGCCCTCTGCCATGGCTGCCGGCCCGAACAACGTGAGATCGTTCAGCCACGCGTAACGCCAGTCCTGAGAAAAGCCGTTGCTCGTTTGCCATAGAAACTTACGATGCGCGACGAGACACTCGGGCGAACCATTTCCCTTAGAGACCTCATCCGCGAAAATCTCTAGCAAAGACGTCGTCGTGCGCTTCGCGGCGCCGCTCCATTCGCCGCGCATCAACGGCGACGCGTATCGATGTTCACACTGATGCCAG
>MDSX01052906.1_pt1 | contig 13489 bp, 12 predicted proteins | sample 811141 | NCBI WGS metagenome assembly MDSX01 (sample SAMN05326642, study PRJNA326480) | marine metagenome | isolation source: seawater | place: Atlantic Ocean: South East | collected 2010
GACTGCACTTGGAACAAGCACGGCGTCGACCGTTGCCGCGAGCTCCCCAAACTCCCGCTGACACGCGAAAGCCAAGTCAATTGCGGTACGGTATTCGTCGAACGGAATTTCCAAACCATGGGCCATTCGCGACACCAGATTCGCGCTCAGGAGCGAAACATGTCGCGCAAACTCATGTGCGAGTGATCGACGGCCCTCATAAATCATGATCGTGTGATTCGCCGTTTCCAAACCTTCGAAATGCGATGGCAAATCAAGTTCGATGACTTCTGCACCCGCCGCCACCAACCGCTCACCGGCACCGAGTATGGACGCCTGGCTCGCCGGGTCGGCGCGTTCCCACCAAGGCGTGCGGCAAAGTGCAATCCGCGGTGACGCTGCCACGGGGTCGATGTTTGGTGGAGTTCCAAGAAGAGCGGCCCGCAATAGGGCAAGATCGCGCGCCCGACGTGAGAAAGCACCAAGCGTGTCGAGCGAGCGCGCGAGCAATTTTACGCCGGCGTAACTGAACTGGCCAATAGTCGGTTTGTACCCGACCACGCCGCAGAACGATGCCGGACGGATCACCGAACCCCCTGTCTGCGTGCCGAAGGTCAACGGCACCATGTAGTCGGCGACCGCCGCCGCCGAACCGCTCGACGATCCACCCGGGGTATGGGCGGGGTTATGCGGGTTACGCGTCTTATTCGGGTTCACAAAGGCGAACTCCGTGGTAACCGTCTTGCCAAGCACGATGCCGCCCGCCCCTCGGATCAAGGCGACACAGGCGGCATCCACATCCGGCTGAAACCCTGGGTAAATATCGGATCCGTATGCGGTGGGAATGTCGGCCGTATCGATGACATCCTTGAAACCGACAGGCACACCATAAAGCGGCGCTCTGGGACCGTTGGAATCCATTGCGCGAGCTTCCGCCAACACCTTGTCAGGGTCGACATAAGCCCATGCCCGGACAGTGTCCTCCCGCCCTTCAATACGGTCGAGACAAGCGCGGACCGCGGTCTCGCAGGTCACCTCTCCCGACTTGATCGCCATCGCCAGATCGTAGGCTGACAATTCATTCGCTGATAAATCCGCCATTTTTTCGTATCGCTTTCCATTTCGTCCGATCAAGGGCGCACGGCATATCGGAACCACTATGTTTCACGACCTTAGGAGAGGGTCCGTCGAAGACGCCCGTATAACGCGGAAAATCTAAACGAATACGATGCGATCAGCACGCACCTATCACTGGTGATTCGCATTTCGCAACGCATTTGCTATGATCCTGCGTGAAATTAGCAGCGGAGTGTCTGAAATTGACTTTCCAATTGTCCGAGGATCAAATCGCCGCCTATCACGACGATGGCCTTTTATTTCTGCGCGGCCTTTTCGATCAGGAGGAAATAAAGCTGCTTCGGACAGCGATGGAAACTGATCCGGCCGTCCAGGACCATTCGTTACTGCGCGCAGACCAGGACGGTGGCGCAACTCGAATTTCCCTTTGGAACCGGGCAGGAGACAGTGTCTATGGTCTAGCCGCGCGCTGCGCACGAATTGTCGACACCGCGGAGGCGTTAATCGGCGAGCCCGTCTACCATTTTCAAAGCAAGCTTACCGCCAAAGACCCCAAGGTCGGCGGCGCCTGGGAATGGCATCAGGATTACGGCTACTGGTATTACAACGGCTGCATCGCGCCGAAGATGCTGAGCTTCATGATTGCCCTCGATCGCACAGACCCAGAAAACGGCTGTCTGAAACTCGTCAAAGCCTCGTACAAGCTCGGACGGCTCGACCATGTCCAACTCACCGAAGAACAAAACGGTGCGGATCCAAAACACATGACGCGCATTTTGGAGACGCACGAAGTGGTAGATTGCGTTCTTAACCCCGGTGATGTCGTGGTTTTTCACGCAAATACACTGCACAGGTCCGACCAGAACCGCTCCGACAAGCGTCGCTGGACACTTCTTTGCTGTTACAACGCGGTCAGCAACGACACTGTCAACAAGGACGATGATCGCTACTACGTGCCGCTCGATAAGGTCAAAGACAATGCGATCAAGGTCGCCGGTCTCAAACTCGCCGCCGGCGACAATGCGGAGCACTTCACCTCGAAGCCGTATGTCCCCGAGGTCAAGCAAGCATCTTAACCGCCTGTGACCGGAAGCCATCTCTTCTCAGCCTTTCGCCTTCGCGGATTGGAATTGGCGAATAGGATTGTCGTCGCTCCGATGGGCCAGTACAGCGCTATCGAGGGTTCGGCGACGGACTGGCATCTCATGCATTTGGGCCAGTTCGCGGTAAACGGCGCTGGAATGCTGATAACGGAAGCGACAGCCGTGTCGCCCGAAGGCCGCATTACACCTGTTTGCCTGGGCCTCTATTCTGACGCGAACGAAGCTGCACTGAGACGGGTCGTCCGCTTCTGCAAGGCCCACAGCCCAACGGCCATCGGCATTCAATTGTCACATTCCGGGCGCAAAGGGTCGACTTACCCACCAGCTCGAGGTAGAAACGCTCCGCTTAACGAAGCGGACGGCGCATGGGAGACATTGAGTTCTGCCGCGCAACCTAGGGCGAATGGTTGGCCTAGCCCCCGCGCCGCGGATGCGCAGGATATCGCAAAGGTAATCCAAGACCATGTCGCGGCTGCCCAGCGGGCGGACCGCATCGGCTTCGACACGATCGAATTGACGGCAGCACACGGCTACTTGTTGCAGGAATTCATGTCACCTGATGCAAATACTCGAGACGACCAATGGGGCGGTAACTTCCAGAATCGTGTACGCCTCTGCCTCGACACATTTGACGCAATCCGGGGCGTATGGCCGGAAGACAAACCGATCGGCGTTCGACTATCCGCAACCGACTATCTGGACGGTGGATGGTCACTCGACGATACCGTCAAACTCTGCGGCCTTCTCAAAGGCAGGGGATGCGACTTCGCCACCATCTCAAGCGGTGGCCTTTCACTTGAGCAGAAAGTACCGATCGGCGAAGGCCACCAGGTCGAATTCGCAAAGACGGTGCGGCAGGAAACCGGCCTGCCCGTGATGGCGGTCGGCATGATTTACCGACCGAAACACGCCGAGGAAATTGTCGCCTCCGGAGATGCAGACCTGGTGGCATTGGCGCGCGGCATGCTGCACGATCCGCATTGGCCCTGGCGCGCCGCCGCCGAATTGAAGGCGAAAATCCACTATCCACCCCAATACATCCGTGGCTACAAGTCACGTTGGCATCGAGACCTACGAAATAGCTGACATTTAATACTGTTAGCGCTTCTACACGTTTTCCAGCGAGACCATGCCCCGGCCCATATCCGTTCGGCGCCCACGGTTGCCAGTCGGAGAGCGCACCGTCTTTGGGTCGAAAGAAATCGATCCTAAGCGGATAGCATTTTGCCGCATCGCTTGAATGCGCGGCGCCACAATCACTCCCCGGGTAGGTCGACACCCTCAAGCAAACGGTCATTCCGTCGCGTACATTGCCGTAGAATGCGGGGTCGTATGGCGGGCGAGCTAATCTGACATATAAACGGTGACAGGCGCTACCGCGCGCCGTTCCGCTGCGTCCTCCGGTTGCTTATTGTCACTTTCCCTTACCGTGTGTCATCTCCTTTTGAAATGTACCGATTAATTCGACAATAGTCGTTTCATGACACGGCTGAAATCCCTAGATATCTCTGCCTCCGCGTAATGCCGTCCTCCACTCACGACGGCACGCCCCCCAACGAAAACATCACGTACGAGTGCTCGACCGCCCGAAAATATAAAGGTATCGAGCACGTCATCTCCTGATTTTTCAGCGAGAAGCGGAGCATCGCCGTCGAGCACGATTAGATTGGCAGCAGCACCGATCGAAATCCCCGTTGCGGCCGTGCCAACCCCGCCCGTACCGCCAACAAGCGCCATCTCAAAGAGGCTCGCTCCGGTCGACGCACGCCCGGGCAAGCGCAGAATATTTCGTTTATGCTGAACGAGACGCTGCCCAAATTCCAATAATCGCAGTTCTTCTGCACCATCGACGACGACATGACTGTCGGAACCGACCCCAATTCGTCCACCGGCTGCAAGGAATGCACCTGCAGGAAATATACCGTCGCCGAGGTCAGCTTCCGTCGTCGGACAAAGACCGGCAACAGCGCCGCTCTCTGCCAGTGTCCGGGTTTCTGCCACCGTCATATGTGTCGCATGCACGAAGCACCAGCGTCCGTCGACATCTGCGTTCTGAAGTAGCCATTCGACCGGACGGGCACCGCTCCAAGCGAGGCACTCTTCCACTTCTCGTGTCTGCTCTGCTATGTGAATATGTATCGGGCGCTCGCCTGCAAGTTCAATGGCGATTTTCAAGGCGTCTGGCCCGACCGCCCGCAATGAATGGGGCGCGACACCGGCTGAATAATCATAGGCCTGTGCATATACAGTCTCGACGATCCGGGAGTATGTGTCCAAATCACACACATAGCGATGCTGTCCATCTTCCGTCGGAACACCAGCAAAACCGCCTTGGGCATAGAGCACTGGTAATAAGGTAAGATCGATCCTCGATCGGTAGGCAGCGGCAGCAATTCGATGCGACATTTCGGCGGGATCGTCGTACGGCACTCCATCCGGTGCATGGTGAAGGTAGTGAAATTCTCCAACAGCGGTATATCCCGCCTTCAGCATCTCGACATAGAGCTGCGCCGCTATGACCTCGGTATCGTCGGGCGTTAGACGTGACACGAAACGATAAACCGCCTGACGCCAGGACCAGAAATCATCATTTTTGGCGCCGGCGCTTTCCGTCATGCCAGCCATCGCACGTTGAAACGCATGGGAATGCAGGTTCGGCAGTCCTGGAATGACGGGCCCCTTCGCGGAGGGGTAGACATCATCTGGAGTGGCGCTTCGGACTGCGGTTATCCGGCCGTTTGAACCGAATTCCAGTGTCATGTCCCGCGCCCAACCACCAGGCAGGAGGATATCGCCGCACCGCAATCCGCTTTTCGTCATTGGTCCCGTTTTCCCTGTCGATCATTGCGCTAGTTTAGTTCCCGTTCTCACACCATCCAGGAGGAATTCATCATGGCCGGTCCGCGCGTCGCCGTCATTGGAACAGGCGGCACTATTTCATCGGTAGGTCGCCACGGGCTCGACCTTGTCGCCTATCTCGAAAACAACAAGATATATGAGGTCGACGAACTGTTGAATGCGTTCCCCGAGACCCTGGATCAAGGCGACGTGGTTCCCGTTCGTCTGCGCGCCATGCCGAGTACAGCAATCGGTCCCGCGGAATGGCTAGAAATCAACGAGAAGATACATCAGCTCGTCGATGATGATCCTGCCCTGCAGGGCATCGTCGTGACTCATGGCACGGCGACGTTGGAGGAGACTGCGTATTTCTTAAACCTTGTGGCCAAGGTCGAGGTACCCGTCGTTCTGGTCGGCGCACAACGTCCAGCCTCCGGAATGGGAACAGATTCCGGCATTAACCTCGTCAACGCGATCCGCACCGCGGGGCACCCGGATTCGAGAGGACGCGGTGTCCTCGGTGTCTTAAACGACGAAATTCATTTCTCTCGGGACATGACGAAGACATCGACACTTCGCCAACAGACCTTCAAGAGTCCCGATTTCGGACTTCTTGGACACGCCGATTGGGACAAAGTAGCCTACTACCGCATGCCAGAGCGGCGGCGTGCGCCAGATACCGAATTCGATGTTCGCGGCATGACGGACCTTCCGCGCGTCGATCTTTCGATGACCTATGCCGGTTCCGACGGCACCGCCATTGATGCTTTTGTCGAGGCTGGCGCCAAGGGCATTGTCGTCGGCGCGATGGCGCCTGGCTATGTCACGCCGCGAGAGTTTGAAAGACTCGGTGGGGCAGCGGAACGAGGCGTCACCATCGTCCACTCAACCCGTGCCGGCAGCGGACGTGTTGCAGACGTTGCATCGCGGCGCGTACCCGGCACCGTATTGGCGGACAACCTCCCCCCGCAGAAGGCACGCGTGCTCCTGATGGTTGCGCTGACCAAAACGGATGATCCAAAAGAGCTGCAGCGGATTTTTGATCAGTACTAAGCACTTTTTGCGAAAGACTGGCCCGTAGGGCATAGTAATCGCCTTGGTCCAAACGCTGGTATGTAAGGAGCATCGAATAATGCGCGCACTAGCCCTCCTTCTCTTTGCTGTTGCATTCGTGAGCCACAGCCCCGCTCACGCCTCATGCGGCAAGGTTTCGATCGCGGACATGAATTGGCCGTCCGCAACAATGATCGCTCATGTCGACCTATTCATTCTCAAACATGGATTTGGATGCGATGCGGATGTCGTTCCAGGCGATACGATGCCGACCGGCACTTCTATGATTGAAAAAGGCGAACCCGACATCGCCCCCGAGTTATGGACCAATTCATTTGCCGAAGCCTTGCAAAAGGGCGTCTCCGAAGGACGCCTGATGATCGCCGGTAAATCGTTGTCCGATGGCGGCGAGGAAGGATTTTGGATACCAAAATACCTAGTTGACGATAAGCCGGAGTTAGCCTCCATTGCGGGCATCAGAAAGCATGCAAAGCTTTTCAAGCATCCAGAGGATCCGACCAAATCCGCCTTCGTCGGCTGTCCCGCTGGTTGGAATTGCCAGATTTCCAGTGGCCACCTTTTCCGTGCCCTGAAACTCGCCGATGCAGGGTTCGATTTGGTTGATCCCGGATCCGCCGCGGGCCTCGACGGTTCACTCGCGAAGGCATACGAACGCAAGCAACCATGGTTCGGGTACTACTGGGCGCCGACTGCCATCCTCGGAAAATACGAGATGGTAAAAGTCGATTTTGGTTCCGGTATCGATGAAGCACACTTCAAAGCGTGCATCACGCAGGCCGATTGCGCGGACCCCAAACCGACAATGTATCCTCCCTCCCCTGTTCACACCGTGACGGCAGCGCCATTCGCAAAACGAGCACCGCAAGCCTTCGCCTATCTCAGCAAACGGGCCTTCACGAATGCCAACATGAACGGCCTTTTGGTCTGGATCGAAGATAACCAGGCAGACGGCGAAACAGCGGCGACACATTATATCAAGAATTTTGAAGCACAGTGGTCCACCTGGCTACCTGCTGACGCGGCCGCCAAGGTCAAGAAGGCCGCCGCCGCGCTTTAGGCGTTCCAAATTGCGTAGAACCTTCTGATGGAGCCCTCCGCGGCCCCGTCACGTCTCCGCACGCCCACCTTAGACTAGTTAGGACCGACCGATGGCCGATTCATCCTGGCTCACGACATTCCCGGAAATGGACCGCGCCGACCTCGTCGCAATGCGCAAGGCCCTTGACGGAGCCTATAGGGAATTTTCCCGCAATTACGGAGATATGATCGAAGGTTTTTTCGATCCGCTGCTATATTTTCTCGTCTGGTTCGAGAAGATGTTACTGGCTGCTCCCTGGTCCATAGTGCTCGCAGCCTTATTGGGCCTTACCTATGCCGCCAGCCGTTCAACAAAACTCACGGCCGGGATAGCGGGCGCCTTTCTGCTTATCGGGTATTTCGGCATGTGGGACGACACGATGCGCACGCTTAGCATCATTACGGTCGCAACCTTGCTGTCAATTGTACTCGGAGTGCCCATCGGGATCGCCATGGCACGTTCCGACAGTGTTCGCGCCGCTATCACGCCCGTCCTCGATATCATGCAGACGATGCCGGCCTTTGTATATCTGATCCCGGTCGTCATGCTGCTCGGCATCGGCAAGGTCCCAGGGATCATTGCTGTACTGGTTTATGCAATCCCACCGGTAATTCGCTTGACCGATCTCGGGATTCGTCTGGTCGACCGTGATGTCCTCGAAGCTGCGACAGCGTTTGGCGCGACCCGGCGCCAGTGTCTCATCGAAGTCCAACTGCCGTTGGCGCTACCGACCATTATGGCGGGCGTGAACCAGACCATAATGATGGCGCTCGCCATGGTCGTCATCGCTTCGATGATCGGTGTGAAGGGATTAGGACAACCTGTTCTTAAATCGATCACCAACCAATACTTTACAATGGGTCTGCTGAATGGCCTCGCCATAGTTGCCATCGCTATCATGTTCGATCGCGTCAGCCAGGCTTATGCCCGGAGGTCACAGCGCCACCTGAAGGGTATCGAAAATGATTGATAGGGCGCCTCTCATCCGCGTCGCCGCATTGTACAAGGTATTCGGCGGAGATCCGGAGTCCGTCATGGCGATGGTTCGCGACGGCGCGCCGAAAGATGAAGTGCTGGCAAGCACAGGACACACGATAGGCCTGCGGAACATCAATCTAGAAATCTCAGCCGGAGAGACCTTCGTTGTCATGGGACTGTCTGGATCCGGAAAATCGACCGTGATCCGCCATTTCAATCGACTGATCGAACCGACCGAGGGAACGATACATGTAGACGACGTCGACGTGCTGAATCTCTCGCCAACAAAGCTCGAAGAATTTCGCCGCCACCGGATTTCCATGGTCTTCCAGCGCTTCGCATTATTCCCGCATCGCACTGTTCTCCAGAATGTCGCCTTCGGGCTGACGATCCAGGAAGTGCCGAAAGAAGAAAGGGACGCGAAGGCGCGTGAGTGGCTTTCGGCAGTGGGTCTCGATGGATATGAAGATCAATATCCCGCGCAACTGTCAGGCGGCCAGCAGCAGCGCGTTGGCCTTGCGCGCGCCCTCTGCACCGACCCAGACATCCTGTTGATGGACGAAGCGTTCTCCGCCCTCGACCCACTAATACGCTCCGAAATGCAGGACCAGTTGATCGACCTGCAGAACCGTCTGCGAAAGACCGTGGTTTTTATCACCCATGACTTGAATGAAGCGCTCCGCATCGGCGACCGCATTGCAATCCTGCGGGACGGCGAATTGATACAGGTCGGACCACCGGACGAGATCGTTTCAAAACCCGCCAACGACTATGTCGAAGCCTTCGTAAGCGATGTGACGCGATACCGTCAGGCATAATCAGAACCACAAGAGAACTCGTTTGTTGTGTCGTCCACTACAGTTCGCCCGAGATCGTGTAGTTCAGAATTTTGACGACCTGCTCCGGCGTCTCCGCGACTGCCTGCGCTGCGCCATCCACTTCCTTCAAAGCATGCGTGAGGCTCTCATCGTGCAACGTAATTATCGGCTTGCCGAGTGCGGCCGCAAATCCGGCATCGAAAGCTGCATTCCATTGCCGGTACTTGTCGCCGAACCGCACGACAACCACATCGGCTCGCTCGATCATGGTGCGAGTCCGAATCGCATTCACCTTGGCGCCCTTGTGATCCTTCCAAAACGGCTTGTCTTCATCGCCCAGGATGCTCACACCACAAACGTCGGACGAATCGTGGTCCGTCACGGGAGAGACAAAATCGACCGACAGGCCGGCTGCCTTCGTGCCGTCAGAGATGCGTTCCCGCCAATCCGTATGGATTTCGCCCGAGAGAAATACCGTCCAATTCTGCTGCGCCATGTAGTGTTACTCCCGAAATACAGATTGCTGCCGGTCTTGGCCCTTGCTTCCGGCCACTACGGGTTATCTTGTTCGTCGACAGCGGGGATTAAAGGGGAAATGTCATGAGCGGTTTGCTGGCAGGTCATCTTGCAGTGGTAACAGGTGGTGCATCCGGCATCGGGAGGGCGATTGCGAAGGGCTACGCTGAACAAGGCGCGCATGTGGTGATCCTCGACATGAACCTTGAAGGTGCGGGCGACGTTGGGAAAGAGATACTCGATGCAGGCGGTGAAGCCTGGAGCTTCAAGCTCGATGTAACCGACCGGCAGCAATGCCGTGATCTGGCAAACCAAATCGAGGAGAAGATCGGCAATACGTCGATCCTCGTAAACAATGCCGGCATCAACCGGCGCAACGCCTTTACAGCAAACGCGGACGATGTGATCCAGGACTGGGAAGACATTATCGGTATCAATTTGAGTGGGGTTTTCAACGTAACCCATGCCTTTGTCGACCAACTGCGCTCGACAAAGGGCCGGATCGTAAATATTGGATCGATCCAATCCTTCCTGCATGTGCGCACGCCAAATTCACCCGCCTACACCACATCGAAGCACGGCGTCCTTGGCTTCACGAAGGCGCTCGCAGCGGAGCTTGGCAAGGATGGCGTGCGGGTCAATGCCATCGGGCCGGGCCTCATCGAAACACCATTGAACGAGAACGCGCGGTCCAACAATCAGGAACTCATTCAGACGTTCATGGACCACACGCCGTTGGCACGGACCGGAAAGCCAGAGGATGTTGTGGGGCCAGCTGTTTTCTTGGCTTCAGACCTCGCTGCCTACGTCACCGGCGGTATAGTCATGGCTGACGGTGGCTACCGGGCGATCTGAGGTTCTAAGGCGCGAGTTCAAAGTCAAATGCTTCAACGACCGCGGGATGGATCGTCCCAGCGATTAGCGTCAGCATAGCGAGACGGGCGTCCAGACTCTCGCCATGGTCGATGGCGAGGCGAAGCCGGCGTTCAGCCGCCTCCCGCACGCTATCTCCGTTTGCCGAAGTGAAATCGTCACTACCGAGTATGCAGTATGCGAGAAGCGGCGCTGCCTCTGCGCAGCTTTTAGCGGGGTCCAAAAGTTTTTCGCCCTCCGCCTCCTTCAACAAATTGACCGCCGCCAGCTTTACCGAGTCCGGCACGCTCGCACCGTGCAAACCGACGTCCCGCAAGGCATCGTTCAGGTGATGCACTTCCTTCGAACGGCCGCGGATGCCAAAGACGCTGAGGATATCCATGGCTGCACGATGAAACAAAACGTTGCAAAAATCCACCCGAAGATGGGGGAATTAACGACCCATCTTCTCAAAGAAAGCTGCATTGCGCTTATATACAGACCATGCAAACCAATACGCGAAGTGGCTAGTGAGCCGCGCTAGTTTCCCATCACCGACCCGGTCAGCGCTTCTTCAGATATTTCCCCAAGCCCCTGCCTCCGTGCGAAGGCGAGCCTTGGACGCGTCATCCTAAGCAAACGCCTTTCCGTTCGACCGGTAGGCCCTCACCATTCGGGATTTAGCGTCACCGACAAGCATAACATAGTCATCTCCAATCTTGTCGTTCACGACTTTACCTCCTTCGAAAATCGAGACGGGCAAGACCTTACTTTCCATCCGGAGTGCGAACGGCTAATAAAGTTCTTCTAAGACTGAACTACTCCGCCGCTTTTATCGCTGCCTCGAGCAATATTGGCCCACCTTCAGTCAAGGCATGCATTCCCAACACACTGACGCACTGGAAGATCTCCATAATCTCTTCCTTCGTCGCGCCGTAGTTGAGGGCGTTACGAATGTGGATGCGGGCACCCTCCGCATGCAGGTGGGTCGTCGCGGTGTCTATGGCGATATAAATGAATTCCTTGATCTTAGGATCTAAGGTACCTGTCTTCCAAGGCACGGACGAGAATTCCAAATAGGCTTCGAAGAAGTCGGGACTCAGTTGCAACAAGTCGCCCCAGAACGGGCTCCAATATCCGCGGTTCTCAATGAACTGCTGCTTCATGTCCTCCTGCTCTGCCGTCAATTCAACGTCGTCGACTTCGTCACCTCGTCCCAACGCGCGCAGCTCTTCCATCAAAATGGGCACGCCAAGCGTGCAGGTGTGAATGCCGAGCACGCTGGTCAATTCGAGCACTTCCATGATTTCGTCGCGCGTCGCACCTAGCGCTAACGCATTCTGCATATGGAGGCGCAATCCCGGCAGGTAGAGATGCGTTGTCGATGCGTCAATCGCTATATAGATAAACTCCCGCACCTTGGGATCGAGTGCGCCGGTCTTCGCCGGCACAGAGGAAAAGTTCGTGTAGGCCGAGAAGAAATCCGCATCGAGTTGCAGGACATCTTCCCAGAAACCTCCCCAATAACCGCGATTCTTGATAAACTCCTCCTTGAGCGACTGCTGCTTTTGCGATAGATCGGCCATGTCATCTCCCCCGGTTCAACGTTGATCAAGCAACTCATAAGATTAGTTATTAAAAAAAATACAACGGGACCCTGGCAGGCCAAGTAATTGGGGGAAGGGGTTATGCCGGACGCGGGGAGCCGTTCCTTGTTCTAACGGAAAATCGTCAAAATCACCGGTATAGCCGCCGCCTGATCTCAAGGAACCAAAAACCGAAGAGTTTCAAAATGCCCGATACAATAGAACGACGATATTCCCCCCTCGTGCCGCCCGATATGACGGACGAGCTGTTCTGGAAGGATGGCGTCGATCCCGAGGACGAACGAGTATGGGTGCCGGGCGGATCCGGCCGTTGGTCGCGGCCGCTCTGTTACAACGTCAGCCAGGGCTACTGGGTTCACATCACGAAAGTCACAGAAGCCGGCGTCGTGTCCCGCCACCGCCATCCGGCGCCCGTGCACGGTTTCGTCATAGACGGACGCTGGCGCTATCTCGAACGCGATTGGGTCGCAACAGCCGGCAGCTACCTATTCGAGCCGCCGGGTGATGTTCACACGCTGGTGGTCGACGAGGGTGACCAGATGACGACCCTGTTCCACAACTCAGGGGCTCTCCTCTATTGCGACGAGGATGGCAACACGGTTGGCTCGACCGACGTATTTGACCGGGTCAAAGCAGCGCGTGAACACTACGAGGAAGTCGGCCTCGGTGGAGATTTCGTAAAGCGCTTTATTCGCTAAATCTTCGGCATGATCTTGTCGGCCAGCACGTCGAATTGACGAGTCTGTTCGGCAGCGTTGAATTCGGGATATCGGAAGATTACTGACCGGTATCCCCGGTCTCGAAGCCGCTTGAGGTCTTCCGTAATTTCTTCCGGCGAACCAGTCCCCATTTTGCGGCCACCCGCCAAGTCCAGCTGCGCCGTGCCGATCGAAATGAAAAGCTTGTGGCAAAGCCACAGATCATCGAGCTTGCGTTCATTGCGATCGCAGAGATCGCTGAGCCGTCCCATCCGCTCGGGGATATCCTCAGGGGCCAATGATACGGAGATCCAACCATCTCCCTTCTCCGCCACACGTCGAAGCGCCCTGTTGGAGACACCACCGATCAGCACCGGTGGATGCGGCTGCTGCACGGATCCCGGATAGCACTTTACAGCGTCGAGGCTGTAGTGCGGGCTTTCATGCACAACCTCGCCGCCGCCTGAGACTTTCTTGAAAATATCGATGTAGTCGTCGGTAACCGCGCCGCGTGCGGCAAAATCCACTGTCTGCATCGCCTTGAACTCTTCCTCCATCCATCCGCTGCCCACTCCAAGAACGATCCTTCCCCCCGAAAAAACATCATAGGTCGCCAGCATTCGGCCAAGCAGTACCGGGTTACGGTACGGCATCACAAGAACGGCGGTCCCAATCTTCAGCTTCGTTGTAGCACCGGCGAGCACCCCCATTGTCGCAATCGGTTCCATCAAGGGATCCGTGCCGGGTGCCGGAAAATCCCCGGTCGGACTATAGGGGTATCGAGATTTAACCTTCGACGGAAAAACGATGTGATCCGCCAACCAGATCGAGTGATAGTTTCGCTCCTCAGCGAACTTCGCTAATCCAAGTA
>MDSX01019604.1_pt1 | contig 13476 bp, 11 predicted proteins | sample 811141 | NCBI WGS metagenome assembly MDSX01 (sample SAMN05326642, study PRJNA326480) | marine metagenome | isolation source: seawater | place: Atlantic Ocean: South East | collected 2010
CCGCCTCCGCCTCCGCCGAAGAAGCCATTTTGCCTGCGCGATCAAGAAAAAGCGGGGAAACGGGACTCAGGATCGGGTTCGGGAACGCGGTTTCAGGTCCATCGAAGACGCGGGGAAGCGCGGGATCGGCCGGGCCGACGCCGCATCAACGCGGGGGAGCCACCGTCGGGAGCGGGGACGGCGCTGATCGCCCGTCGGGACGTCGCCGGCCGTTGATCCGCCGGTCCGGGAAAAAACCCAGTCGTCGACGGTGCGAAAAAGGGGAATCGGAGGGCGGGATCTGGCGGAGATCGCGGGAGCGGGAGCGCACCTGGAGGCGTCGAACCTGTCCATCGCGCTCTCTCTCTCTCCTTCTCTCCTTCTCTCTCCTTTCGCTTATTCACTCGCCGGTGGCGGCCGCGCGTGGCGCGTCTGTCACTCCGCCAGCCCCGGCCGTTCGGCCAAAACCAAAAACCAAACGAGTCATCAGCCGACGCGGCAAGTTCCTGTTGGCAGCCGATTTGAGACGACTTTCCTGGACAAACGAGATGTATTTCTTTTTTAGCCGGACCCCTTCCTCCTCGTTCGTCAATGAATGCTACTATCCGTTATAACAAAGCGCCTGCGCGTCGCTCGCGTAGGCTAATCGTTCTCCCTAAACCAACCCCCACTCACCCGCCAACGCCCACGCACCACGCACCACGCACCACTCATCACGACGGGAGCAAGAAGCTGACCACGTCCGACAAGGACACGACCCCCTCCACGGCCCGCGTCTGCGCATCCACGATGACCAGCCGCCTCACCCCGGGAAGCGACAGCGCCTCGACCACCGCGCGCAGCGTGTCCGCGCGCGTGCACGTGTGCGCCCGTGGGCCGGGGGCCGCGGGCACCACCGGCGGCACCGGCATCCCCGCAGCCGCCGCCTGAGCGGCGGCAGCCTGAGCGGCCGCCGCCTCGGGGGATTGCGCCGCCGCCGCCTGCAGCGCCTGCCCCACGGTAAACTCCGAGAGGGAGACCCGGCGGTAGGTGTTGTTCGCGGCGAGGAGTATGACGTCCGAGCGAGCGTACACGTCCACCAGGCGCCCGCCCTCGTCCACCACGGGCAACGCCCCGCACCCCGGCATCAGTCGAAACGCCTCCGCCACGGTGGAGTTGGGCGTGATCGCCTTGATCGGCAGCAGCGCCGGGACCGGCGACGCTGCGGCAGCCGCCGCCATCTGCGAGGACGGGTCCCGCCCGTCCACGCCCGCCGCGGGGTTACCACCGCCACCGGGCTGCCTCTGCGAACCGCGGAACCCGCCCAGCGACGCGGTCCACGTGCCGATGGGAAGAGCGCCGATGGGCTGCGAAAACAGCGGCAGCGCGGACGGCACGCCCCTGAAGTGCCGGACCAGACAGGCGAGCACCTCCGCCAGGTTCGTGAGGTGCAGCAGCTGCGGGACACCCGCGTGCGGTCCCGCGCCCATCGTCCCGGCGCCTCCCCTCGCGTCGCCCAAATTTCCCTCCTTTGACTGCGTGGGAGTCGCCGAGGGCGTGGCGCCGCGGGGAACCTGCGGACCGTAGCTCAGCACCGGGGCCATCGCCAGCCGTCCTTGCAGGAGCGTGAGTGACACCAGGTGTAAAGAATCCTCGGGCCTGACGGAGACGAGGGGCCCGGGCCGGACTCCGCTCTCCGCCGCTCGCTCCTCTCGCATCACGGAGATGGTCGCCTTGTCGAGCTCCTCGTCAGCCACCGGGGCGGTGAGGCTCGGGCCGAGGGACTGCACGATGTCGATGAAGTCCCCGGTGGACAGCATCCCCACGAACTCCTGCTGGAGCTCGTCCCACAGCGGCGCCGCGGTGATGCCCTGCTCGTAACACGCGTGAAACGCCCTTCGCACCGGCAGCTTGGTGTCCAGCACGACAACCTTGCTGCTCTCCGGGATGAGCTCGTACGCGGTGTGCCTCTGGAGGAACTCGAGCACGCGCGCGCGGCTCGCGTCCTGCCCGCCGCCACCCTTCACCCCCTTCACCCCCTTCACCCCCATGGCGGACGTGCCCTGGTCGCCCCCCTTGAGGTGGCCCTCCGAGTCTCGTTTGATCTGCATGTTGTTCATGCTCGAGCCGATCCAGTCCATGCCCCCGTCGTGGCCGCTCTGCCGGGCCTGGGGGATCGGGATACCCTGGCCGGTGGCCGCCTCGCTCGTCCCGGGTTTCTTGACGAACAGCCTGCGTCGGATTTGGATGATAGCGTCGGTCAGTCAGTCGTACGCGGCGGGGTGGGCTGGGGAAAAAAGGGAACCCGGGTTGTTGTTTGCCCTGGGTTTTTGCGCTCGATGGGTTTTAGCGTGATGACGCGGGGGCGTGGGGCGCGCGCGGGAGGTTGGGTTTAGGGTTGACCCGTCGCTCGCACCAGTTGTTGACGTTACCGAGGGGATCCTGGATGAACGCCTGGTTCTCGTCGTGCCGCCACTCGCCGTCCACGATGAACTTGTACTGGTGGTACCCCGGCGGCAGGTTGCACACCACCGCGAACACCGAGCCCCCGTTGGGCGTGGGCTCGGGGGCCATCGGCACCGTCTCCAGCCAGTTGGTGAACGAACCGCACAGGTGGACCTGTACGTACGACGGGTGATGAGGCGGGTCAGTCGTGGACGGGATCGTCTGGGACACGCGCGGGTATCGGGATCGTCGGAAACGGCGCGGCGGGGGCGAACGGGGCGTGCAACACGAGGAGGTGAGAAAATCTGCGACGCGTGAAATTCCGCGAGCGTCGGAGGCCGCGCACGCACCTGCTTGCCGCCGTATCCCCACACGAACCGGGTGGGGAACACCATCTGCTCGTACATGGCCTGCTGCGCCATGGCGTCCGAAGCGACTCCGAACACCAGCGCCCGCGCCAGACTCAATGCCGCCTGCACGTTTGAAAGGTGACCTTTTTCCTCAGTCCGCGTCAGCCGAAAAGAGAACCTCTGCTGCTCTGACTGAAATGCCCATAGGGCTCGATTCCCGAACCGGCATGTGGGCAATCAGGCGAGGCATAGCACGATCGGCTCCTCCCAAGCAGCAAAACTCCGGTCGGCGGGAACCACCCATCATCACTCGCCGAGGCACCGCCCTCGATCGATCGGACCTCACGATCGTCCCGAGGCGTTCGGTCACGAGTCTTCGACATCGCCCCCTCGCGCCCGTATCGAGACGCGCGAAGGTTCACAGGCGCGCGGTTCAGGGTAGGACGCGGCCGCAGATCGAGCGTGGATCGAGCATTGATTCCTCGACGGAACGTAGGCTGCGAAGATGTTTTGGCACATCAAGCTGGAGAGGAACATCGTCCTGGAGCCCAGGTTCTTCGGGCGGAACATGCGGGAGACGCTCATGCAGAGGCTGAAGCACGAGGTGCGTCACCGTACCAAACACGCGTAGTGACCCCGCATCCCCGTCGCATCGTTCGACGAAATCCAAAACTTCCGTTCCGCAACCCTAGAACCCGATCGCCCAATCAAACCGCACCGACGCTGACCGTTCGACCCGTTTCACGATCAACTCAGGTCGAGGGTAGCTGCACAGGCAAGCACGGGTACATCGTGATGGTCACGGACTTCACCAGCATCAGCGAGGGCATGGTCACCGACGACGGCACCGCGAGGGCCAAGTTCACAGTTGAGTTTTCCGCGATCGCGTTCCGGCCGTTCAAGGGGCAGGTGCTGGACGCGGTGGTCACGGAGGTGACCAAGTTCGGGTTCTTCGCGGAGGCTGGCCCGATGAATCTGTTCGTGTCCAACCAGCTCTTGGCGGACGACATGAAGTTCGAGAGCACCGACGAGAACTGTTACGTGAGTAAGGATGAAGCGGTGAAGGTTCTGAAAAACTCGGAGGTTCGGGTGCGGGTGGTGGGGATGAGGATCGACGCGCAGGAGATCTTCTGCGTGGCCACGATGAAGGAGGACTATCTCGGGGCCATCGACCAGGACGCGGGTGCCGACAAGGTGGACGACGCCTACTAAGTTGCTATGTAAAAGGATCCTATGTTTAGCTAACTCAAACTTTGAACCCCGAATCCGACTTCTTCGGCGCCGACCTCAACATGGTGTTGGTCATCTGCGTCCGAACGTTCTCCCTGTGTATCTGCATCGCCGTCTTGCCGTCGGTCCGTTCGATCTCCATGTCCGCGCCGGCGTCGCGGAGGATGTTGAGGCACTCGATGTGCGAATCCCTCGCGGCGAAGTGCGCGGCGGTGGCGTTGTAGTTTTTGGTCGCAAAGTCGAGATCGGCGCCAGCCTCGATGACCACCTTAAGGCACTCCGCGTGGCCCTGCATGGCCGCCTCCATGAGCACCGTGCGACCGTGCCCGTTCTGCAACGTGGTGCTCACGTTCCCGCCTATCGACTCCGGGGGATCGTGCGGGGCGAGGAGGAGTTTCAGGACCTCGCGATGACCGCGCGCGGCTGCTTCGCACGCGATGGCCCTCCCGTTCCCTTGCTCGAGCCCCAGGTCCGCGCCGTACTCGAGCAGGAGCCTCAGCGTGTACACCATCCCCGCGTGCGCCGCGCGTTGGGCGGCGGTGCGCACCTGCGCGGTCCTGATCGCCCTGGTCGAGGAGTCGAGCTCGTCGTCCGGGACCGCGTATTCAATCTCCAGTAAACGCGTCAGCGCCTTGACGTTGCCGGCGGCGGCGAACTCGACGATGAGCTGGCCGGAGCCGGGCGCGCCGGAACCCGGTCTGACCCCACGGCAGGGTGCGGGGCCTCGTCTGGGCCGACGGGCCCGGACGGAGCACACACACACCGCGTGAGCCTGAGCCGCGTGAGCCATGACTGAATCGGGGAATGGGCGTTAACACGGCAAAATATGATGCCTCTCGAGTTTTGGCTAGGGCTGATGGGCAGAACGAGACGCGTCGGTGCCGCCGCCGTCGCATGCGAAGGGTGCTCGCCGATATCGCCAAGACGAGCGTCGTTCGAGTATCACTCTCCCTCCCGTCGCCGACCCGCGTCTCGGTCACGTCCCTTGAGCGTCCCGGATCAGCGTTTCGGAGAAATTCAACCTCAAAAATGCCCAAACGGAAAACCACCTCGCCGCCCCCGCCCACGACGCCGTCGCCCCTCAAGCCCGGGCCGCGGAAGCTCAAGGCGCAGGCTGCGGATGGCGCCACCGTGGATGGCACGTTCGGCGACGTCGTCGTCGCCGACGCCCTGAGAGAGCTGTCCACCCGGGATCCCAAGCTCGGAGAATTGATAAATCGGCACGGCACCCTGCCCCGCATCTTCGCGTGCCAGGACTCGAGGCGCGCCACGCACGAGCCCAACCGCGCGTTCCGCTCCCTCGCGCGAGCCATCGTCTTTCAGCAGCTCAACGGCACGGCCGCGGCGACCATTTTCGGCAGGGTCCTTCGATGCGTCGGCGCGGAGGACGATCCGGCGATTTCACTCACGCCCGACGCAATCATCGACGCCGACGAGGCGGAGATGCGCGCGTGCGGGCTATCGCAGCGCAAGTACGAGTATTTGGTCAGCCTGGCGTCCGCGTTTCACCCGTCGCACAGCCATTACCCGCTGACCGACGAGTCCTTGGAGGCTATGGACGATGATGAGGTGATGTCGAGTCTAGTGGCGTTGAGAGGCGTCGGGCCGTGGTCGGTTCACATGTTCCAGATGTTTTACCTGAACAGGCCGGACGTCCTACCGACGAAGGATTTCGGTGTGCGCAAGGGCGTGATGCGGCTGTACGGGCTGAAGGACATGCCGAGCGAGGCGAAGGTTGAGGAGATTGCGGAGTCGTGGAAGCCGCACAGGACGCTCGCGAGCATGTACATGTGGCAAGCGGCTGACGAGGGCAAGAGCTCGGGGCAGATGCAGGCGAGCACGACGAAGGGGAAAGGGAAAGGGGAGGAGACGACGACGGATACCTGGTCGGGGGGGACGAAAAAGGCGAAAAAGAGGTGATTCGGGGCGACGCGTGGTCTCGTCTTAGTTCGGCCCGGCGCCGCTGTAAAATACATTCGTTTTGATTCCAACTCCGCTCCGATCGGGATAAAGTTTGTGATGATCCGATCGATTGCACGTCACCAGTGTCCACGCACGCGAGCATCTTGAGAGAGAGATGTCAACCGCGATGTCGCAGTCCGTCGCGCGAGTCGCGACGATCCATCAGCCCGCGACCTCGAGGAGGCGAACGGTTCGCCGCGCGGTGGTCACGAGGGCTGAAGCCGCCCGCGATGACGTGGAGGTCTCGACGCTTCAATCTCGTCGCTTCATGCTCGTCGGTCTCGCTTCCGTCCCCGCGCTCCCCGCGCTGGCCGCCACGGAGCTCAAGGGCACGCCCGTCACGGCGACTAACGCGTACATCGCGCTCATGGACGGGCGGGACGCCATCGTCTCCGCGATGGAGCTCCAAGGGATGGAGGAGGGCGGGCGACGCAATCGCGTTCAGAACCTCCTCCCACGGTTCGCCGAGAAGGCGGCCGTCATGACCGCGCTGCTTCCCGCGGTGATGAGGGAGAGCTACGGCGAGGTCGGCGGCGGGCCCGAGGAAACTGGGTCTCTGCCGGAGGACAAACTCGGGCAGATGGAGGACATCCTCGTGGGCGCGAAGAACCTCACGGTGCTCGCGAAATACGTCACCGACTCCACGCCATTCGTGGACTCGGACATTCCCCAGGTGACCTTCGAGACGGCGATCGCGGCGATCGACAGGACGTTAATCGACGGTGACCCCGAGGCTGTGAAGAAGGCCAAGGCGGAGAGGTGCAGGCGGTTGATCTCGAAGGCGGCGGACATGGAGGAGATGAAGCTGTTCGCCCAGTCGAAGACTTGCGAGTACTGACGAAACCGAGCGATGAAGAAGAAGAGATTCTAGCGGCTTTGACCCTCTGAATATTAAATGAAAGGCAAAAGAATATCGCGCGAGCATCGAGCTATACACCTAAATAAGCGCCCATCACCCGCGCCTTACATGGGCGGCATACCACCGGGAGGCATACCACCGCCGGCGCCCGGGAACATCGTCGCGAGCTTCATGAAGACGTTCATGATCTCCGGGTCGCTCTGGTACTTGACGATGTTATTGGGGTTGGAGGAGCAGTCCATCACCGCCTGCTGGATCTTGGGGTTCTGGAACGCCATCGCGAGCTCGGGGTCGCCCATGAGCTTCGAGATGGCGTCCTGCGGGGTCATGCCCATGGCGGCGAACTGCTCCTGCACCTCGGGGGAGTTCATGTCCGGCATGCCCTCCTGGGGGGAGAAATTGCCGCCGCCAGCCTTCATCTGCTTCATGATACCCTTGAGCTGGTCCTTGTACATGGGGTTGGACAGGAGCATCTCGAACGTCTCGGGGTTGCGCATCATCTCCGGCAGGTACGGGTACATCATCTCCTGCATCTGGGGATTACGGAGCATGTTCTGCATGTACTCGAGATCCTCCGGGGAATCCTCGCCATCCTCGCCGACGGGCTCGCCGGTCACCGTCTCGGCGGCGGCCGCGTCGGCGGCGAAGGCGTCGGCGAAGGGGTTGGGGGCAGTGGAAGGGCCCGCCTCGTCCGTCGCGTCGGCGAAGAAGCTGCCGGAGCCGACGGCACCGGACTCCTCCTTCTTCTCCTCCTTCTTCTCCTCGGCGGCGGTCGCGCCGGCGGCCGCCGCCTTGGGCGCCTCCTTCTTAACCTCGGTGGCGCTCACGTCCACGGCACCGGGGGTAGCCGCGGGCTTGGGCGACGTGGCTCCGAAGTTGGGAGGGGGGAACGGGGGGAACCCGCCCGCGCCCGGCGCCGCGGCTCCCGGAGCTCCGGGCATGCCTGGCATACCTCCCATGCCGGGCATGCCGCCCATGCCGGGCATACCGCCGGGGGCGCCGCCCGCCTGGTTGCCCATCTGCTTCATCATCTGCTGCAGCATCATGGACTGCATGTCACCCTTCTTGCCGCCGACGAACTCCATCACCTTGCCGGCGCCGACGGCGAGCGCGACGCCCACGCCGACGAGCACCCACCCGGGCGTGTCGCCGCCCTTCTTCTGGGGCGGTGGGTACGCGTAGTAGCCCTGGGGGGGCGCAGCCTGGGTGTACGCCTGGGTGCCGGGCGCGGTCTGGGGCACGGGGAGGGGAGGGGCTGTTTTGTTTGGAGAGGGGAGTGAGGTGAGGTCAGGTTTGAGGTTCGGGCGCGTCGATCGGGGAGGTCGCGACTCGTCGTTTGGATCATTATATCGGATGATGGGCGGGAGATCGGTGCTGATGCGGTGTGTACTCACGTGCGGGGGGGTTGAATCCCGGGGGAGGGGGAGGGGGCACGAAGCCCTGGGGGAGTGGGGGCACGCCGGTGGCCTCAACGGCGGCGGGGGCCTCGACGGGAGCCTGGGGCGCGGGCGCGGGAGCGCTCTTCCTGGCCGCCACGATCACGGTGCGTCGGCCGACGCGTCGCGCGGGAAGGGCCACCATCGGGGACCTGGCGGGCCAGGACTTGCGCGCGGAGACACGCGCGGGCGCGGCGGCGGCGACGCCACCGAAGGCGACAACGTGAGCCATTGTTCGACGACTGTGAAGCGCCTGAGGGACGCGTCGACAGGGAGTGGGGCGGCGACAAGGTGACGTTTCAGGATAAACTTTCCCTCGCAGAGTCCTGAACCCTAACCCTTTTCCGAAGTTGATGGTTCCGGTTTAGCCCCATTTTCTCTCTTCGTATCATACGATGATGCGAGGATCAACTCGTGCTTTGTGACTGCTTTTATATCAGAATCTTAACACCAATTATGGATTTTCCCAAAATCGCCAAAACAGGGAGGAAATCGATCGAGATGTTTCAACATCCGACACACCGAGAGGTCACACGGAGGTGTGGGTGTCGAGCGTACCGAGACGCAGCGATGGAGACCCCCGCGAGCCTCTCCAATAGCGCCGCCGCGGCGATGATCATCCAGCGGGCCTTCCGCGACGCCCAGAAGCGCATAGCCGCGGACCATGTCGACCTCACGGCCATCTTAAACTCGCTCGAGGAGGCCGAGGAGCACAGGATCAACGCGAGGACCGGGGTGATGACGCGGGTGGAGAAGAACCTGGAGTCCACCGGCGTGGGCTTCGGCATCGGGTCCATGATTCGCTCGCTCGCGGACAGGAGCCGCGCCAAGGCCAAGGAGCAGCAGCGGGAGGCACGGACCGGCGAGCACCTGCCCACGCTCACGTCGGGATCGATGGACAACCTCGTGACCGGGCTCGGTAACGGCGAGCGCGTGGCGCAGGTGGACGCGATCACGATCCTGGGCGCCGCGACGGTGATGCTCATGGACGAGCCGAGTGTGTGCGACATCACGGTACCGCCCAAGGGGAAGTGCATCGTCGTAGGGGACCTACACGGACAGCTGGTGAGCGCCCTTCAACATTCAACAATTCAACCTTCAACTGACCCGCGCCCGCCCCCTGTCACAGGACGACCTGCTGCACCTGTTCAAGACCTTCGGGCAGCCGAGCGAGAAGATGACGTGGATCTTCAACGGCGACCTCGTGGACCGAGGCGACCACGCGTGCGAGATCGTCCTCCTCATCTTCGCCCTCAAGCTCAAACACCCCAAACACGTATTCGTCAACCGCGGCAACCACGAGGAGCCGCACATAAACATATACAGCGGCTTCGAGGAGGAGTGCACGGCCAAGTACGACCACAGGGTGTTCCAGATGTTCCACGCCGCCTTTGTCTGGCTCCCGTACGCGTGCCTGGTCAACGGCAAGACGCTCGTGCTCCACGGCGGGCTCCCCCGCGACGAGACAGTTTCGATCAAAGACATTCGCGACATCGCCAGGGGACCTGACGTGTGCAGCGAGAAACAGAACATGGGCAACGAGGAGTGGATTCGTGACATGCTGTGGAGCGACCCGCACCACGACCCGGAGTTTTTGGGGTACGAGATGAGCTCGCGGGGCGCGGGGGTGCTCTGGGGGAAGGACGCTACGCACAGTTTTTTGGACAAGGAGGGGCTCTCCGCGATGGTCCGGTCTCATCAGTGCGTGCAGAACGGCGTCGAGGCGGTGCACGACGGACGCGTGTACACGGTGTTCTCCGCGTCGAACTACTGCGGCACGTCGGGTAACCTCGGCGCGGCGGTCGTGTTCTCGCACGGCGACGAGAAGCCGACGCAGGTGTACCAGTGGGACCAGCGCAAACTGTCATCCATCGCCGGGCAGATCATCACCACGCGGCAGTCCCGCGAGCAGAAACGCATCGCCGCGGTGAGACAGGCGGCGGAGTACATCGTGGAGAACAAGACGGCGTTGATGGAGTACTACAGACGGGTGGACAGCGCGGAGACCGGCGTTGTGTCCTTCTTCGAGTGGGCGAAGGGTCTGGCGTCCGTCCTCCAGGTGAGACTCGCGTGGCAAAAGCTCGTCTCCGGCCTCGTCCACGCCGACGACATGGACGCATCGTGCGACGGCGTGCGGTACGACAGATGGCTCCAACGGTTCACGGTGGAGGTCAAGGGTGGGTGCAAGGAGTGGCAGGAGGAGGTGGTCGGTAAGATATCCGCCGCCGTGCTGCAGTCGGGGGGTGACCTGGTGAGGGCGTTTAAGGAGATTGACACCGACGCGAGCGGCGAGATTTCAAACGAGGAGTTTAAGGTTGCCGTGCGCACCAGGCTCCCGTCGCTCGCGGTCCTCTCCGACGCGCAGCTCGAGGCGGTGGTCAAGGCGTTCGACGCGGACGGCAGCGGGCAGGTTGACGTGCACGAGTTTGCGGACATGCTCAAGCGCCACATAGCTCGGTCGATACAAAAGTCGACGAAGGGCGCCGACCTAGACGTCGTGGGTTTACAGTGGCACACGAAGGCTGAGCCGGAGCAGGACGACATCGAGTGCGAGACGCCGAAAACGGGCTTGGAGCGGGTGCTCGCGGATGCGGTGGCGCAGCTGTTTTTCACGCACAGGCGCGAGCTGTTCCACATATGGCACACCTACTTTGACGTCGAGAAGAAAGGGTCGATCTCGGCGGATGAGTTTGTGCGATCCGTGCAGGCGCTGGACACGGAGGGTGGGACGGGGATGCTATCCGACGGGTCACTGCGCAGGCTCGTGGAGGTCCTCGACACGAACGGGGACGGGCGGATAGATTTCATGGAGTTCTCACGCAACATCGGGAGCCTGGTGGAGCGGGTCCACGGGAATCCGGTGAAATAAATAATCAGAGATGCTTCGCGTCATTTAATCAATCATCCGTCTACTCGACCATCGCGTCCCCGCCCCCGTTCTCCTTATCGTCCCCTTCCGAACCCCCCTCGCCCTCCTCCGTCGGCTTTTTCATCCCGCAGATCTCGTGCTTGTGCTTCTCGAGCTCCGCCAGGGCATCCGCCTCTGGCCTGTAGATCAGGTCGCTCATCCTCCAAATTTGCAGAGTGTTACCGCCGTCCCCGCTCGATACCGACGCGATCGTCCACGGATCGCACGGGTTCCAGTGAAAGTCCGCCAACGATGACCTGTGCCCCGCGTGCTGGAACAGCAGCTCGGGCGGGCCGATCTTCTTCGCCTCCGGCGTCTGCTCCGCGCCGATGCGGTTCCGGTCGAATACGTTGAGATACCCATCCTCCCCGGCGCTGGCAAAGACGCCCTCCTGGTCGGGGCACCACTGCACGGTGGTGATCCCGTCGGTGTGCAGCCCCGTGGGTGATGACCACATCACGCAGTCGGCACCCTTGGCGCCCAGCTTACGCCTGTCCCAGAGCTTGACGATCGAATCCGCGCCGCCCGTGACGACGGCGTGTTCGCTGAGCAAACTCCAGTCAACGCTGTGCACGTCGCTCTCGTGCGCCTCGCCAACCTTGCACACGGGGCCGGTGCCCGCGCGCCCGTCCCAGAAGATCAGCGCGCTATCATCGCCCACCGAGCACAGCTCCAGCGCCGAGGAAGGGTGGAACGCGACGTCCTCGACGGTGTCCGCGTGGCCGACGAGCGTGAGCGCCGGCGCCAGAGTCGGCACCCCGCCAAAGTCGCCGCTCCTGGCGCCCACCCCGTCACCGCCCCGCGCCCTGGGCGACAGCGCGCCCTTCGCGGGCCGCCCGTGCCCGTCGCTGACTCGCCCGCTCCACAGCTTACCCCCGTCGTGGTCGGCGATGTTCCAGATGAGAACGTTTTGGTCCTTGCCGCCGGACGCCACGTGAAAGCGTTCTCGGTGCACCGCGAGGGCGAATTCGGCGTTCTCCTCGTGTCCCACCAGGACCAGGTCCGGTACGGAGTGGTCCGTGGCGCCCTCCTTCTCGGGATCCATGCTCGGGCCGGTCTTGCGGTGGGGCTGGGTGTCCGCGTTCCACACGAAGAGCTCTGGGGCGTCGGTGTGCGTGACGAAGAGTTCGGGTGAGGCTTCAAACTCTCGTATCTTGTTCACCTCGCCCGGGTGGATGATGGACTTGACGCGCTTGACGAAGGACGAGCGTTCCTCCTCGTTGAAAGTGAGGTGCTCCGCGGCGGCGACCCTGCGCTTGACGACCTCGACGTTGGCGACGGTGAGGGTGTTCGGGAAGCTCGGCGAGCTGCCGTCCGTCTGCTCGGAGAGGTAGAGGCGCTGCTTCAACTTGTAGTCGCCCTGCTCGAGGATCTGGCCCCATCGGCACGACAGCGACGGCCACACGAGGCGGTGATGCGCGAGCCAATCGTACAAAAAGGGAACCAGGGACTTCCATCGCCTGCGCACGCGGTGGGAGACGGGTTGTCGTGAGCGCGGGTTCAAAATCGGGATTGGAGAACGATCCTCTCGCAAAAAATGTGTTGTCACGCTCGGGGATTACGCGACGCGGGATGCGACAGGGTGGGCGAGCGCGGGTATCTCACCCGTAGTCTTCATCCGAGGGACCCATGTTCGCCATGATACCTTGCCCGACGCCCCAAAATCGATCAGGACGCGCGCGGCGAATATGACAAGTCCACTGAAGCTAGGGTTGACGGGTGAAGGGAAGCGGGAAAACGGAATTAGCGCGGATGATTCGCAAAGTTTCCACACTAGACCCGACTCGGTCGTACGAGGAGCCTTCGTTCACGTCGTATCGACAACACCGCTACGTAGAGAGCTAAACAACACGCGTCTAGACGACGATCACGTCATCGGATCCTCCGGTTCCTCGATGTCCTGGCTCGCCGCCTCGAACGCGTCGTCCAGGTCCAGCTTCCGCTTTCGAAGATACGCTCGGTCCACCGTGCTGAGCGCCGGCCTGTCGCAGCTGTTCAACTCCATCCCGCTCAACCCGATGCCGCTCACCCCTAACCGCTCGCTCCCGCCCCTGCTGTCGTTCCCCGTGGACATCGGCACCGGCGTCTCCCCCGCGCGCCGCCGCTTCACGCCGCTCTTGTCGTCCGGGCCGCTCTCGCCGCTGGACCGCCGACCCCCCCCCGCGCCACCTTCCACGCTCGGCGGAGGCATGAGCTCGGAGTTGCGCCCGCCGCCGCCCGTCTCGTCCTCGAAGTGCACGCCTTTCTTTCCCCCTTTTTCCCTCTTATCGTCGACGTCGGCGTCACGTCCCGCGCCGTCCTCGTCGCCGAAGATCTTACTGGGCCTCG
>MDSX01053255.1_pt1 | contig 13475 bp, 11 predicted proteins | sample 811141 | NCBI WGS metagenome assembly MDSX01 (sample SAMN05326642, study PRJNA326480) | marine metagenome | isolation source: seawater | place: Atlantic Ocean: South East | collected 2010
AGAAAAAATAAATAAAATTAATAGCACAGGCAAGCTTATAATAAAAATGGTTCTCGCTGCATCCCTAATCAAATTATTTAGTCTATTAAAATCGTTGGTGTTGTATATCTCTGCAATTTTTGGAGCAATCACAATATTTACAGACATAAGAGCAAGCGCTGTAACAGTTGCTAATTTTACTGCAATTGAATAATATGCCACACTGTCAAATCCCTCATAAACAGTAAGTGTTATGATATCTACACTTTGCATAATAAAATATGCTATAGCGCTTAATGCCATTGGGTATGATCGTGAAAATATTTGATTATAAGAAAACCTGTAGCTGGTTTGATTAGACAGGTTCAGTTTTTTAAAAAGAATTAGTATTTTAATTGTTGTCATTAAAGAAAGTAGAATAAATCCTGCTAAAAATGCTTCTATTAGCCATTCTTGATTCTGGGTAAAAAACAAAAATATTGATAAAATAAAAATTGGAGTATATCTAAAAATATTTCTGTAAAGCTCTGAGTGTATGGTTTGGTTTAATGCTCTTAATGCATCAATATTAAGCATTGTTGTTGTGTAAAAAAATAGTGCTACAATAGCTTTTAAAATTAAAGAATGTGCGTTGTTTTTGTCAAATAATTCATTAATAAACCCTTCTGGTATAATTAAATATCCTAAAATAAAAATCATGCATATTCCTGTGGTCATTCTTATCATTTTAAAATATATGTTCTTAATAGATTGTAAAGAATTTTTGGAGTTCAAAAAACCTGAATAATAAATTAAGGATTGATTTGTGCCTATTAAAGAGGCTCCGCTAAGAATCATTATTGTAGCTCTGACAAAATCATATTGCCCTACTTGTTCTGCTGAATAATAGTTTGTTAAAAACAGTGAAAATAGAAATAGCAATATAACGCCCATGCCTCTTATCAAAAGAACTCCAAAACTTTTTTTTAATAGTCCCTCGCGCACCATGCTACATTCTTCGATCTAATTCATCTAAATATCTGTATAGTTTTAAGATAACACCTCCTAATATAAATGCAAGGACCAATAGAGTTGGGTAATAAATGACTTTGTTATCTCTTAACCCTTTCTTCTCTATTAAAAGACTAGTGTCGTTTACCACCATAACGGTTTCTGTAGACAAAATTCTTTCTCCTTTTAGTTCTTCGTTTTGCTCTTCTAAAGTAATTTTTATCTTAATAAGCTCATTAGGCAAATATGTTTTATTGTCAATATATAATTGCGAAGTGCTTTTTTCAAAATTGTCTGCTGAGCTATATTTTTCTATAAGCTTATCTATTTGATTAATTGTCTGTTCATTGTTAAAAATAGTGTTTGAAATACTTTGAAGCCGCCTTTCTTTTAGGCCTATAAATAGAGGGTTTGTATTAAAATAGTCTATTATTTTTTTTAAGGAAGAATTGCTGGCAGAAGAAGAGATGTTTAGGTCTAGTATGTGATATTCATAATCTGATCTAAAGCCTTCTGTCATTGCTAAATTATCTTCAAATTCTAAGTTTTCAAAAAGGGTCCTGATTTCATTTGCGTTTATTTCATCTTTTAAAATATCTTTTAAGTCTATTATTGGTTTTATACTAATTTCCTTTAAGACCTCATCTTCATTGAACTTCATGTCATTGGTAAAAAAATCCTCATCCTCTGCTTCTATTTTTTGATTAATCAAGCTTATTGCATCGTAAACATAATTTCCAGCGTCAAAATTTATTCTTAATAGTATTGAAGCCTCTTTCGCAGGTTCTTTTTCAGTAATGTTTTCTGCAGCATAGCCTAAGGCTGCGCCTATTGCAATTAAGGCAGCTAGTTTTTTCCAGGCTAGTGATATTTCTTTAATTGTTCTAAAGAAAAATAAAATACTTTGTAAGAAAAGTGTTTTTATTTTATTGAAAAGAACTAGTATGTCTATTTCTTCTTGTGTGTTGTTTTTTCTTTCGTTAGTCATGACAATTTATTTTGTCATATTTAAACGAAACTTCTTCTGGTTTATTTTATAAAGGATAATTTTATCTTTCTTCTATGACATTTAGTCTGTATAGCTCGTCTGCTATTTTTCGATCGTTTGAAATCTTTGGAATTTTGTTTTGGCTTCCTAACTTGCCTATAGACTTCATGTATTTATTAAATCCTTTATCGCAGATCCTTTCTATACTTAAACTTCTTATGACCCCTCCTTGAACTAAATCCTTATAGTATTTGTTTTGGTCTTGAAGATTTTTGTCTAAAATTTTTTCAAATTGATATATGTTTTCTGGTTCTGATTCAAAATCTATAAACCACTCATGAAATGAGTCTGATGTCTCAGCCCCAAATTTTGGCGCAACTGTAAATTCATTTATAATAACCCCTGTCTCTGCACATGTTCTTTCAATCGCGTTTTCAACTTCTTTAACTATAACATGTTCTCCAAATGCAGATAAAAATTGCTTTATTCTTCCTGTCACAACTATTTTATATGGTGATCTAGAAGTAAACCTAACAGTGTCTCCTGTATTGTAGGCCCACAAACCTGCACTGGTAGAAATAATTAAAACATAGTTTATTCCTGTTTCTATTTCTTCTAAAGAAAGTCTGTTGTTTTTAGATTCTAAAAAATCTTTTTCTTTAATAAATTCGTAAAAAATTCCCGAATTTAAAATTAACAATAGGTCATCAGATTCCTGTTGGTCCTGGAAGGCAAAAAACCCTTCACTTGCCGGATACACCTCAACACTGTCAATTTTTCTTCCAATTAGTTTTTCAAATTTTTTCTTGTATGGCGCATAACTAACTCCTCCATAAATTAATAGCTGAAAATTTTTAAATAGCTCTCCTATTGGTTTATTCGCAACTTCCTGGAGTTTTTCAAAATACATTTGAAGCCATGAAGGTATACCGCTAAGTATTCTCATGTCTTGGGCTATAGTTTCTTTAACAATAGCATCAATCTTTTCTTCCCAGTCTTCAATACAGTTTGTTTGATGTGATGGCAGTCTTGAAAGTCTTAAAAACAGAGGCACGTGATGGGCTGAAATTCCTGAAAGTCTTCCAGTTTTTATACCTCCTTTTTCTTCTAAAATAGGGCTGCCTTGTAAAAAAATATGCTTTCCATTAAGAGCTTTTGTGTTTCCTGTGTTTGCTATATACATTAGAAGTGCATCTTTAGCTCCGTTAAGGTGGTTTGGAAGACTTTCTTTTGTTATTGGAATGTATTTTGCTCCTGAAGTAGTTCCTGAGGTGACTGCAAAATATTTGGGTCTTCCAGGCCATAACACGTCTCCCTTGCCTTGAATTATTTTATTTATATATGGTTTTATTTCCTCGTAATCAACGACAGGAATGTTTTTTTTAAAACTACTATAAGAGTTAATTGAATTAAAATTATGGTCTCTACCAAAAAGTGTTTTCTTTCCAGAACTTATAAGGTTTTTTAGGGTTTCGTTCTGACTTGTTATTGGGTTTTCTGCCCATTTTAGAACAGCTTTTTTTTGCCTTTTTGCTAAAAAACTTATAATAAAATGCTTAAACATGGATTTTATTTAAAATTAAATAGCTGCATTGGATCAATCGGTCTTCCGTTTTTCCAAACCTCAAAATGTAAGTGTGGTCCAGAGGTAAGTGTTCCGTGATTTCCTGATAATGCAACTATTTCTCCAGCATTTACCGTTTCGTTTTGTTTTTTTACCAGAGATGAGTTGTGTTTATAAACAGAGGTCAACATATCTCCATGATCAATAATTATAACATACCCTGTTTGGACTGTCCAATCTGAAAAAAGAACCCTTCCTTCGGAGATTGATTTTACTGGCGTTCCCTCGTCAACAGCAATATCTATAGCAAAATGGTCTTCCTTCTTGTTAAAATTTTGTGTAATTTCTCCTTGTACTGGTTGGAATAAAATTTTGTTTTCTATTAAAAGTTGATTGCTTGTTAAATTAAATTTGTCTTCCTCGTCAATATATTTTCTTAAAAGAGAGTCTTCTTTTGAAGGGCTTAGTTCTGAAGATAATTTTTCTGCATTAATTTCATTAATAATGGAGTCTCTATTAAAAGCAATTGTGTCAAGTTCTCCAGTCAAAACTCTTATTATAGAATTATAATACTGGTTATTAAGCTCTGTAACCTTTATAATAGAGTCTAGTTTAAAGCTTTGTTCTGTTGTGCTTTTTAATAGCTCCAGCGATGAATATCCAGGGACATATTCTTTTAATGGTGTGAAAAAAACAAGGCAAATTGTGGTCCCGATCAGCACTGCAGTATATAAAAAACTTGTAAGAAAAATTCCTAGTTTGGAGGTTTTAAACGACAGCCTTTCTTCAAAGGTGCGATCATTTGAGACCACCACCTTGTATTGCTTATACAGGTCGTCTAAAAAAGTGGGGTTACTCTTCTTTTTCTTCATACTTTTCAAAAATACTGAAATATAATTACAATTCTGACTTTCATTATAATCGGCAATGGTTTAAAATTAAACTTTTAATTACTAACTTTGTTCAAAATTTAATGCTATGATTTTATCTGTATTACCTCTAGCAATTGGTCCGTGGCAAATTGCTATTGTGGTTGGACTTGCTCTTCTTTTTTTTGGAGGAAAAGCTATTGGGAAAAAACTTGGTGGCGCAATAAAAAGTACTGGAGAAGGAGTTAAGGAGTTTAAAAAAGCTCTTAAAGAGGATGAGTCTAAGGAAGAAGAGGAGGAAGAATAGCTTTCTTCGTTTATTTTAGAATCTTTAAACTTTTAATTATTGCTTCGAGTTCAAAAATGTAGCCTGCTTTTGCTGTTCCGGGCGAATAAACAAAGCCATCGAAATATAATATTCTTCTATTAATTGAGTCTACAACTGAAAAGTTAATAAAAGGTCCTCCCATAAATTGTTGTTTTACCTCCCAAAGCCCTCTTGTTTCCATTCCTGTTGTTTTGTTTATTGTGATAGGTTTTGAGACGGCTTTATATTCTGGGTCTGTCGCCATGTATGTTCCTGGTGTTGGTCCTGGAATTTTTGTTTTTGCAACAGAATCTCTTATAGAAATTACTTTTTGCATGTTTAGTTTGTCTATAGTTAGTGGCGCTTGAAATATTGATAAGTTTACTGAGCCGCTTTTTGTATCCTTTCTAAGCCAAACAAAATTTTCTAAAACACTAGCCTCTCGGTATATAGAAGGATAGTCTAGTGTAATATTAAAAACTTTTTTAAGTGAGGAAGAGCTGCTTAGTGATTTTTTTATTCTTCGCTTTTTTTCTCTAATCTCACTATTTCTAAGAATAGAAACAACCTCCTTAGCATTTAATCTTATCTGTTGAATAATTTCGTTAGTGTTTGCTCCTGAAATAACAATAATTTTTTGTGGAGAAGCGTATTTGTTGGAGACCACTTTAATTCCTTTTTTCTTGTCAGGCTCTATTTTAATTATCGCTCTTGATTTTGTAGCAAAGCCTGAAAAAACTGCTGGAGGCATTTGCCTAAGACTAAATTGTTTCTCTTGCTGAGGCAGCCCGTATATTGGTTTAGAAAAAACTGTTTTTAGCTCTTTTCCTACAACTCCCTCCCATAGGTTGTTTTCTATAACTACTGAAACTTCGTTCAGATTTCCAGAAGAAGCCAAAACAATTTTTGAATCGTTTTGACAACCCAAAAAGATAATTGCTATAAAAAATATGGCTTTTTTCATTTTTTCTACTCCTTTAAAAATAACATTAATTTTTTGGAATTCTTTTTGGAAAAATTATTAGTCTTTGGTTTTCTTTTATTTTATCATTTACAAGGTTGTTCCATCTCATAATGTCTTTTATTTTAACTCCAAACCTGTTGCTGATTTTGCCCAGATAATCTCCTTGCTTTATTTTGTAAATTATTTTAGAGTTTATGCTATATAGTTCTGGCAAAGGCTTTTCTCTGTTTTCAAATTCTTTTTCTGAATATAAATATAACTCTTCTTCTTTGGCAGCATATAAAAGTGCTTGATCAGAGGGTAGCGTGATTACATGCTTTTTCTTTTTAATTCTAGGAATTATTTTATGAATATATGCTGGGTTCAAAAATTCTATTGTGTCTAAAGGAATTTCTAAAAATTTTGCAATATGAGAAAAAGCTATTTGCTTTTTTACATGAATAGTGTCTGTTTTTATGCTCACAAAATTTTCTTTGTTAATAGAAATTTTATGTTCCTTTGAATACTCTAAAACATACATTGTTGCTATAAATGAAGGAACATATTTTGCTGTTTCGTAAGGCAAAAACCCTCTAATATTCCAAAAGTTTTTGTAGCCTCCTGACCTTATAATTGCTTTTGAAATTGTTCTCGGCCCAGCATTATAAGCCGCAATGGCTAAAACCCAGTCGTCATAAATATTATAAAGCTTTAGCAAATATTTTGCTGCTGCTGATGATGATTTTTCAGGATCCATTCGCTCATCTATATAGCTATTAAGTTCTAGTCCATTTTCTTTCGCAGCAGCATACATAAATTGCCACAAACCAGTTGCGCCGACTTTTGATATTGCTTTCGGCCTTAAATTAGACTCTACTATAGGTAGATATTTTAGCTCTAAAGGAACCTTGTAGTTTTGAAGCGCTTTTTCAAAAATCGGAAAATAGTAGTCTATTATTCTTGCGCTGTTATTAAAGTGCTTTGTTCTAGTTTTTAAGTATTCCTTTATAAGCTTTTCTAATTCAGGAGTGTACGATATGTCTATTGGGGTTTTGTTGTTAAGTGTTTCCAGCCTTGTCTTTATAGTGTCTGTGTTAAAATTATAAAGACTGTCATTTGTTTGGGTGGGGTAATTTTTGGCAAAAACGCTTAAAGTTCCTAACAGCAGAAATATTAGTACAAAAATTCTCAATAACTTTATCATATTGGTTTTATTTTTTTTATTGTAGCAGGGCGGCTATGCCTGGAAGCGTTTTTCCTTCAAGACTTTCTAACATTGCCCCTCCTCCTGTACTAACATAGCTTACTCTATCAAAAAGGTTAACTTTTATTAAAGCGGCTACAGAGTCTCCTCCTCCTACCAAAGAGAAACAGCCTTTTTTTGTTGCTTCTGCAACTGAAGCCGCTACAGCTTTGGTTCCATTAGAAAAAGCATTCATTTCAAAAACCCCCAAAGGCCCATTCCATAATACGGTCTGACTTTTTAAAATAATAGACGCAAAATGTTTTTCTGTCTCCGGCCCTATATCTAGCCCCATCCAGCCATCATCTATGTCGTACGCCCCAACAACTTTTATTTTTGAATTGTTGCTAAACTCTTTTGCAGCAACAACGTCTTTAGGTAAAAAAAACGAAACATCTTTTTTTTTGGCCTCTAACATCAAGTCTTCACAGACAGGAATCATTTCTGGCTCGTATATTGATTTGCCAACTTCGCCTCCTTTAGATTTAATAAAAGTATAAGCCATTCCTCCCCCAATAACAAGATTGTCTGCTATTGACAACAGGTTTTTGATAATTGGTATTTTTGAAGACACTTTGGCTCCTCCAATAATTGCTGTTACTGGCGAGGTTTTTGATTTGAGTACTTTGTCTATCGCCTCCACTTCTTTTAGTAAAAGCAGTCCTGCGCATTTTTCATTAAAAAATCCTGCCGCTGTTGATGTAGAGGCGTGATTTCTATGGCTTGTTCCAAAAGCATCGTTGATATAAACATTCCCTGCCTTTGAAAGCTTCTGAGAAAATAATTCGTCGCCCAAAACCTCTTGCTTATAAAATCTTAGGTTTTCTAGCATTAGTACCTCTCCTGGCAAAAGGGCTTTCACAGCACTTTCTACTTTTTGACCTATACAGTCGTCTATAAATTTTATTTTTCTTCCTAGACACTCTTCTGCTTCCCTTAAAATGTGTTTTAAAGAAAGGGAGGGGTCTTTTCCTTCTGGCCTACCAAGGTGTGACATTAGTATGCATGAGCCTCCGTCATTTAAGACATAATCAATGGTTGGTTTTGCCGCTTTAATTCTTGAGTTATCAGCAACTTCAAAACTGCTGTCTAGAGGGACATTAAAGTCTACTCTTATTAGGGCTTTCTTGTTTTTAAAGCTTATCTCTAGTGGTGATTTCATCTGTTTAAAACCTTGAACAAATATAGTTTTTATATGGGTATAAAACTATATAATTCTTTTATCTTTGCCTTATGAGCTTGCCTATTTCTATTGTTCAAAAAGAGCTTGTTTCAGAGCTTGAAAAAATTGCTAAAAACAAGACCGTTGCAAACACATATATGTTTGTTGGCCCAGAAGGTTGTGGGAAAATCCATACTGCAATTAGCTTTGTTAAGTCTATTTTAAGCTCGCAAAGCAAGACAAGCATTGAAAAGATAAAGGCGTCTCTAAACAAAGTTGACTCGCTTACTCATCCTGATCTGCATTTCTCATATCCTGTCAACACAAATGATAAAATAAAAAAAGATCCTGTGTCTGTAGATTTTATTGCTGAATGGAGAGAGCTTGTGCTTGAGTCAGGGTTTATGAGTCTTTCTGACTGGTATAAAAAAATTCGCATCGGCAATAAACAAGGCGCAATCTCTGTAAAAGAAGCAGAAAAAATAACAAAAACTATGTCGCTAAAGTCATATGAGGGCGGATATAAGTTTATGATAATTTGGATGCCGGAAAAAATGAACAACAGTGCATCAAACAAGCTTTTGAAGCTTTTAGAAGAGCCTCCAGAAAAAACAGTTTTTATTTTGTTGTGCGAAAACGATGGGGTTTTGTTAGAAACGATTAGATCAAGGTGTCAAAAAATAATGATTAAGCCTCCTGCTCAAAAAGATTTAAAAGCTGCGTTAAAATTAGCTTACTCCCTAGATGATTCTGCAGCCTCAGAGATTGCTTCACAATCAAAAGGAAATTGCAGAAAAGCGCTTTATCTTATTGAAAATCAAGAGATTGAAGGCTTAAACAATGAAGATTTTGTGAGCTGGGTTAGGCTTGCTTTTAAAGTAAAAACCTCTAAACAAACTATAGGAGAGCTTATTTCATTTAGTGAGGGTATGGCAAAAAAAAGTAGAGAAGATCAAAAATCATTTCTTAAAAACTCCCTTTCTGTTTTTAGAAAAGGCATGTTGTTTAACTATGCTGCTGAAAGCTCAGATTTAGATTTTAGAAATGGCTTTAGGCTTGAGAAGTTTGCTCCATACATTCATGAAAACAACATTGCAGAAATTTATGACGAAATACATAAAGCGTATGGGGGGGTTGAAAGAAACGGAAACTCTAAAATAATTTTTTTAGACACTTCTATAAAGCTAACTCGCTTGCTACACCTTAAACCTTCTGCAAAAAATGAAAAATAGTTCTTGGTTTGTTGTAATAAACCCTAAAGCAGGGTCTGGAAAAGCAAAAAAAATTTGGGGAAAAATAAAAAAAGAGCTTACTAGGCTAGAAGTCTCTTTTGATTACTCGATAAGCGAATATGCTGGGCATGAGCAAGAAATTTCTAAAAACGCTGTAGTTAATGGGTGTTCTCAAATAATCTCTATTGGCGGCGACGGCACAATACAAAAAGTTGTCAGAGGTGTTTATATGCAAGATAAAATCCCTGCAAAAAATGTTTTAATTGGTATTATCCCTTCTGGAACTGGAAACGATTGGATAAAATCTCACGGAATCCCCTTGGACTATAAAAAAGCTCTTTCGATTGTAATAAAGAAAAAGGAAAAAACACAAGACCTTGGCAAGGTTGAGGTGTTGGGAAATAAGCCTGGTGTTTATCATTTTATAAATTATGCAGGTGCAGGCTTTGATTGTTTTGTCTTGTCACGTCTTAAGCAATATAAAAAGTTTGGACCGCTTTCTTATTTTTTGTGTGCAATCGCAAATTTTATGAAATTTAAAAACATTCCTGTTAATATAGAATTAGATGCGCTAAAAATAAAGTCTAATGTTTTTCTTCTAGGTGTAGGGCTTTGTTCATTCACAGGGGGCGGAATGAGGCTGACCAAAGATCCGGACCCCTTTGATGGATATTTTAACATTACTGTTGCTCAAGATTTTACAAAGCTTGATATTATTAAGAATCTGCCGAAATTATTTAATGGGGGTATTTTTAAGGACAAAAAAGTGTTTACTTATAAATCAAAAAAAGTTAAAATATTCTCAACAAAAGAAGGCGTTGTATCACAAATAGACGGTGAGGTGTTGGAAAAAGGAAGTCTTGTGTACTCAATTGTTAAGGGTGGTTTTACTTTTTGCTCGCCCTAGAAAACACATATGTTATGGCTGAGCTTTCCCCGCTAAAAAAAGACAAGAAATTAGAAAGCTTTCCTATTGTTGTCCCTTTTATATAAGGGATGGCGCTCTTTTTATGTTTTTCAGAAAGAATGGACACGTAAAAGGCGTCCCAAAAAGATGTTTTCTTTTCTATTAAAACCAGTCCGCAGGAACCAAATACCTTCTCAATTGAGTTTTGGTCAAAATGCCATATGTGTCTTGGCGTGTCATAGGCCGCCCATTTATCCCTATAGTATTTTGCATCAAAAGAATTGTGGTTTGGTGCTGCAACAACAATCTTTCCTTCTGGGTTCAGCTTGTTTTTTAAAAAAACCACTGTTTGTTCTAAATCTAGCACATGCTCTAATGAATGCCAAAGTGTGATTATATCATATTTGTTTGAATTTGTCTCTGCGCTTTCTTTTGAGCTAAAAACTTTTACGCCAGTTTTTATTGTTGCGGCCTCTCTCGCTTTTTGGTGTGGCTCAATTCCTGCAACGCTTAGCCCTGCGTTTTTTGCTTTTAGCAGAAAATCCCCTGTTCCACAGCCATAATCCAGCAGAGACCCTTTGTCGTTAAGCATGTTTAGGATTTTTTTTATTTTTTTTCTCATCCTTATTTTTCTAACAAAAACATAAGCTTTTTCTACTACTGTTTTTGGACTAGAAGTATAGGATGTGTATCGCTCTGTCTGATAATATTTTTTAAGGCTTTCAGGGTTTGGCGTGGGGGTTGTTTTTAAAACCCCTGCATGCTTGTCTAGAGATATTTTAAAGCTTTCGCCTGTAACAAGATAGTCTTTTGTGTTTATCGTTTTGTTTGTCATACTTGCTGTTGTTTCACGTGAAACCCTGTTATCTTCCCATATAAACTAGCAAAACCGAGATGTCGTTTGGCGAGACGCCGCTTATTCTTGACGCTTGTGAAATTGTTTTTGGACGAACCTTAATTAGTTTTTCCTTAGCCTCTGCACTCATTGATTTTATTTTAGAATAGTCAAACTTGTTTGGAATTTTAACCGCCTCCAGCCTGTTTAGTTTATCTGCATTGTTTTTTTCTTTGTTTATATAGCCGCTGTATTTGATTTGTATTTCTGCCTGGTCTTTTTCTTCCTGGCTTAAACCAAATAAATCAACCTCTCTTTTAATCTCCTTTACCAACATTAGGTCGCTTAGTCCAATATTTGGCCTTGAAAGTATTTTTTCTGACTTTCCCGACTGCTTAACGGGTGCTGACTTTTTTTTCTTTAGAACAGGGTTGATTTGTTCTGGGGAAACGCTTTGTTTTTTCAAAAACCTAATTAATTTTTCTGCATTAGAATACTTGTTTTTCATTTTGTTTAGGCGCTCCTTGGTGGCCAAGCCAATCTTATAGCTCTTTTCTGTAAGCCTCTTGTCTGCATTGTCTTGTCTTAAAAGCATCCTATATTCAGCCCTGGAAGTAAACATTCTGTACGGCTCCTCCGTGCCTTTAGTTATTAGGTCGTCTATTAAAACTCCAATATATGCCTCGTCCCTTTTTAAAATAAAAGACTCTCCTTTTTTAGCTTTTAGAGCTGCGTTTATTCCTGCCATTAACCCCTGTGCTCCAGCCTCCTCATAACCTGTTGTTCCGTTAATTTGTCCTGCGAAGTAAAGGCCTTTGACAGCTTTTGTTTCAAGCGTATATTCAAGCTGTGTTGGATGAAAAAAGTCGTATTCAATTGCATATCCCGGCCTAAAAAATTTAACATTCTCAAACCCCGCAACAGATCTTAATGCTTTGTATTGAATGTCTTCAGGCAAAGAGGTAGAAAAGCCATTAACATATACCTCAACAGTGCTTCTTCCTTCAGGCTCAACAAATAGTTGGTGGCGGTCTCTGTCAGAAAACCTGTGAATTTTGTCCTCAATTGACGGACAATACCTGGGGCCTATGCTTTTTATTCTTCCATTGAACATTGGAGATTTGTCAAACCCCTCTCTTAAAAGGTTGTGAACTTCTGTGTTGGTGTATGTCATATGACAAGGAAGTTGGTTTTCTACAGGCTTGGTTGTGTCAAGAAATGAAAGTTTTTGAGGGTCTTTGTCTCCCGGCTGTATAGTCATTTTTGTATAATCAAGAGATCTGCCGTCAACTCTTGGGGGTGTTCCTGTTTTCATTCTGCCAGAAGAAAACCCTAAGGATGTTAAAGCTTCTGTAAGGCCTTTTGCAGGCCTTTCACCTGCGCGGCCACCACCAAAGTTTTTATCGCCCACATGTATAAGCCCGTTTAAAAAAGTTCCATTGGTTAAAACCACTGTTGTTGCCTTTATTTCTAGACCAAGAGCTGTTTTCACTCCGGTCACGCTGCCTTTTTTTACAACTAGTCCTGAAACCATTTCTTGATAAAAGTCTAAATTCTGAGTGTTTTCCAAGAGCTCTCTCCAACACTGGCTAAAAGCAGCCCTGTCGCTTTGGACTCTAGGGCTCCACATTGCAGGCCCTTTAGATCGATTAAGCATTTTAAACTGGATTGCTGTTTTGTCACTTACAACCCCGCTGTAGCCGCCAAGAGCATCAATTTCCCTTACAATTTGTCCTTTTGCAATTCCTCCCATGGCAGGGTTACAAGACATCTGGCCTATGGTTTGAAGATTCATTGTGACAAGAAGGGTTGCAGCGCCAAGGTTAGCCGCAGCGGCGGCGGCTTCGCTTCCGGCATGACCACCTCCAACAACAATTACGTCATATGTTTTTTTAAACATGCTATAGTTTCACGTGAAACATTTGATTAATACAACACAAATATACAACGAATAGAAAAAGTATAGGCTAAAGCTCTTTAAGATATTTGTCCTCAAGCGATCTAATGTTTTTTTGTTCCTCCGAGGTTTTGTCGTTATATCCCAAGAGATGCAAAAGGCCGTGGAGAACAACACGATGAAGCTCTTTTAAAAAAGGCTCGTTGAGCTCAGCAGCATTAGACTTAACAACTTGTTCGCAAACAAAAATTTCGGCGTGAACTTGATTTCCGCCAGAATAGTCAAAAGTCAAAACGTCTGTTGGGTAGTTGTGTCCTAAATGGGTCTTATTAAGTTTCGTGATTTCTTTTTCATCAACAAAATTGTATTCAACCTGAAGAAGTTCTTTTTTTTCAGCACCAACAACTGTCTTAAGCCATTTTTGAAGAACTGCTTCGTTTTCAAGAACAAAAGCTGTATGATAAAAAAACCCTATGTTGCTCATATTAAACAAAACTACAACAAACATTTGAAGAATTATTGTTTTATATTTGACAAAAAAAAGCAATGGCCGAGAACA
>MDSX01081092.1_pt1 | contig 13468 bp, 10 predicted proteins | sample 811141 | NCBI WGS metagenome assembly MDSX01 (sample SAMN05326642, study PRJNA326480) | marine metagenome | isolation source: seawater | place: Atlantic Ocean: South East | collected 2010
AGACCTTTTTTTATTTTTATCATTCCCTATATGATATTTAAAAATGCAGGCTTGAACGCGTGCGTATTATAAAGATCAGAGGGTTATAAAGCTAGGAGATTAGGTAAAATTTGGATATCTTTTATAAGTGAGTCCAACCATCTCTTTGGCTAAACCTAGAAGTTGAGCGGTGTAACCATATTCATTGTCATACCACACATAAAGTATGCACTTATTATCATTTACAATTGTAGCCGCGGAGTCAACTATGCCTGCATGGGTGTCACTTACAAAGTCAGTAGAAACAACTTCAGGTGAATTAGTAAAACCAATTTGTTCTTTCAAATCTGAGTGAAATGCCTTTTGTCTTAGAAAGTTATTTATAGAATCTACTGTAACTTCCTTAGCTAGTTCTAAGCTCATAATTGCCAAAGAAACATTTGGCGTTGGTACTCTGACTGCGTTGGCAGTTAATTTACCCAGAAGTTCAGGTAATACTTGTCCGACTGCCTTTCCTGCTCCAGTTTCAGTTATAACTATATTAAGAGCAGCACTTCTTCCTCTTCTTTCTTTTTTATGAAAATTATCTATTAAATTTTGGTCATTGGTATATGAATGTACACTTTCAATGTGGCCCGATTTTATCTCAAATTCGTCATTTAATACTTTAAGGGTTGGAACAATTGCGTTTGTGGTACATGATGCTGCACCCAAAATATCATCATTATCAATAATTTCATTATTAATTCCGTGTACTATATTTTTAATACCATCTTTTGCAGGCGCGGTGAGTAGTACTTTAGAAATTCCGTTACAATTTAAATGTTGTCCTAACCCCTCTTCCGTTCTCCACACTCCTGTATTGTCTATCAACAAAGCATCTTGAATGCCGTAATCACTATAATCGATGCGTGTAGGATCATCTGAATAAATAACTTTTACTTCATTGCCATTAATGATTAGCAAGTCTTCTTCCTCTACAACCCTAATTGTCCCCTTGAAAGGACCATGAACAGAATCAGTTCTCATCAAGTTTGCTCTTTTAATAATATCGTCATCTATAGCTTTTCTAACAACTATTGCTCTAAGTCTTAAATTATCTCCTCCTCCAGAGTCTTCTATAAGCATTCTGGTAAGTAATCTACCTATTCTTCCGAAGCCATATAAAACTACATCTTTAGCTTTTTCTAAAATTGCACCTTCTTTGCCTATTAAATCTTGAACAGAGTTTTTAACAAAATCCTCAAGACTTAATCCTTTGTCTTCAAATAAATGAGCTGCTGCTATGATGCCTATATCTATTTCGGCAGGTCCTAATTCTAGTTCAGAAAGTGCAACGATAACTTGGTAGGTTTCAAATTCACTTAATTCGTTATTTTCTGTTTCTCTAACAAATCTATGGGCATTCATGATTTCAGAGACAGATAAATTTACTAAGGGTTTTCCATAAAGCAATAAATGAACATTGCTTCTATAAATCCGACCTATCATGGGAAGCATCTCTTCAGCTAATGCTTGTCTATACTGAAAATCTCCAAATGGATCTTTAGGAGGTTCTGGTCTTAACCTCTTATCTGGTTGATCTTTTGTCATAAATTTATAGTGCAGTATATTGTTTTAAATGAAAATCTGCATTACCAAAAATTGTTCCTATTGTGGTTAATCTTTTGAAATAATGACCTACATTTAATTCATCAGTAACACCCATACCGCCATGAAGTTGAACAGATTGCTGTCCCACAAATTTTCCTGCTTTACCTACTTGATACTTTAGTCCTGATATTGCTTTTTTAGCATCATCAGCTCCTTCTTCATTTTTCATAGTAGCCATGTATAAAAGAGATTTACATTGTTCATATTCCATAAACATATCCACCATTCTATGTTGTAAAACTTGAAATTTTCCTATCGGCGTCCCGAACTGTTCTCTTGTTTTGGTGTACTCAACGGTAGTCTTATAAAGTACTTCCATGGCACCAACAGCTTCCGCTGATATAGCTAAGATCGATCTATCTATCGCTTCGTCAAGAATTTCAAATCCTTCATCTAATGTACCTATCAAAGATTCACCAGGAACAGAGACATTTTCTAGGACTATATCTGAAGCCTTTCTACCATCAACTGTCTTGTAGTCTGTTTTAGTAATACCATTAACATCAGAATCTATTAAGAATAAAGATATTCCTTTTTTATCTAGTTGATTACCTGAAGTGCGAGCAGAAACTATAAACTTATTTGCTGAAGGTCCGTTCATTACAACTGACTTGAATCCATTTAATATAAAGCTATCTCCTTCTGCTCTTGCTTGTGTGACTACGTCTGAAAGATTGAACCTGCTTTGCGGTTCTGCATAAGCTAATGCTAAATGCATTTCTCCATTTATAACCGGACTTAGAACATCAGTTTTTTGTTCATCATTACCATATTTGTCTAGTACAGCAGATGACATAACTATTGTCTCTAAAAAGGGTTCTACTACTAACCCTTTTCCAAACTCTTCCATTATGAGCATTGTTTCGATAGCAGAACCACCAAAACCACCATTATCTTCTGATATTGCTATACCCAACCAACCAAGCTCAGCGAAAGTTTTCCAGTTTTCATTGCTGAATCCTAGTTCTGAATTAGATAAATCTTGCCTAGTTTCCCAGCTATATTCTTTTTGTATAAATTGCTCAACTTGATCTTGGATCATCGTTTGCTCTTCGTTAAATGTAAAATCCATAATTAGAGTCCTAAGATTGCTTTTGATATTACGTTTCGTTGAATTTCATTACTACCACCATAGATACTTACTTTTCTATAATTTAAGTAATGAGGCATTACAGGTGCGGCGTAATCTGGACCTACAGTTTCATTTGAACCTATTTCGTTTTCTAGGTAAAAAGGATGTGCATAATAAGCTAGCATTTCAACGAATAACTCAGAGATTGTCTGCTGTAGCTCTGTTCCTTTTATTTTTAGGATAGAAGATTCAGCTCCAGGAGATCCTCCTTGAGACATCGCAGCCAAAGTCCTAAGCTCAGTGAATTCAGTAGCTGTTAATTCAATATCTGTTTCTTCAATCTTATTTCTGAATTGAGGATCCTCAATTAAAGTACCTTCACCAAGAGGTATCTCTGAGGAAAGCTCTCTCAGTCTACTTAATTCCCTTTTAAGAGCAGCTATACCTGCTATTCCACTTCTTTCATGAGCTAATAGAAATTTGGCAATATTCCAACCTTGACCTTCTTCACCGACTAAATTTTCTTTTGGAACTTCAACATTATCTAAATAGACCATATTTACTTCATGAGATCCGTCTATTGTAATGATAGGCTTAACCTCTATACCAGGTGTTTTCATATCAATTAGAAGAAAACTTATACCCTCTTGTTTAATAGATGTAGTTTCGGTTCTCACTAAACAAAAAATCCAATCAGCATGTTGAGCTAAAGTTGTCCATGTCTTAGTTCCGTTAACAATATATTTATCACCAACAAGCTCAGCTTTAGTTTTTAAGGACGCTAAATCTGAGCCAGATCCTGGTTCAGAATATCCCTGGCACCACCAAACGTCACTATTTAGTATGGATGGTAAATGCTTTTGTTTCTGTTCCTCTGTCCCAAAACTATAAATTACTGGAGCACACATACCCATTCCAAAAGGTATAGTCGTTGGCGTATTGGCCCTAGCTAATTCCTCTTGCAGGATATATTTTTCTGTCACTGAAAGTTCTTGATAACCAGAAAATTCAGTAGGCCAATTAATAGCAAACCATTCTTTACTATGTAAGATTTTTTGCCATCTAATAATTTCTTCTTTTTCTAAAGGCACCCTTTTATCTTGTTTTTCTTTTATGTCAGAAGGGTATTCATTTTTAAGAAAAGCGACTACTTCCCTTCTAAAAGAAAGATCTGAATCTGAAAAAGTTAAGTCCATTTTTGTATTCCCTAAAATTAAAAAAAAATAATTATACACTTACCTATATAATTTTCATTTTTTGATTACTAATAAAAGTAAAGAAACTAGTGACAAAAAATATTCAAACCCTTACAGATTTAAAAAATCTGGGGATAGGCTCGCCTAAGAACAATCTATTTGTAACTAAAAGTACTCAATCTGCGCAATTATTACATAAAGAGTTAAAACAGGACTTTAATTGCTTACTGTTAGAGGGTTCAGAGCTACTACCCTATGATTTTTTTTCCTCTTCACCAGTGATTAGAGCAAGCAGAATAAAGTGTTTATCAGAATTAACTAAACAAACTGAATGCAGTCTAATAGTTTCAATTCAAACTTTGCTATCTCCATGTCCAAGTATAAGTCATGTTATGCCTATTAATGACCTTAAGGTTGGCGACAAACTAGAATTAGAAAATTTATTGAACCTTTTAGAAAATGATGGGTATTCAAGATCTGACTTTGTTTCTATACCAGGAGAATATGCTCTAAGAGGATCAATTTTAGATATTTTTGTTACTAGCAGGAAAGAACCAATAAGAATTGAATTTTTTGGAGAAGCTGTAGAAAGCCTGCGTATTTTTGATCCGCAAACTCAAATAGCAAATAAAAAGATTAACTATATAGATCACCTTCCTTCATTTGAATATCCACTTAATGAAAAAAGTGCAATTAACTTTAAAAATAATTGGAGAAATAAATTCAATGCTTTTGAGGGAGATTCTGAAATTTTTACTAGAATAATGGAAATAAAACCTGCTGAAGGAGTTGAGATGTATCTTCCACTCTTTTATGGTCAAAAAACTACTCTTTTACCTTTCATAAATAAAATTAAAACAATATACATACAAGAAGGAGTCTCTAAGGAAGCTAGTGATTTTGATCTTTTAATAAAAGAACGTTATGAGGAATATAGATATGACATCAAAAGACCACTCTTGCCACCTGATGATTTATTTATTCAATATCAGGAATTTCTGGATTTCATAAAAGATAAAAATTTATCAAAATTTAAAGTTAATGCAGAACCAGAAAATAAACCAGAAGGAAATAAGTTAAAGGAAAGAAATGAAAAGAGCGATTTCAATTTACAAAACATGCCCATTAAAGATGATTTAGTCGTTCACCTTACTCATGGAATAGGAAGATTTAATGGTTTGAAAAATATAGATACCTATCTAGGAATAAATGACTGTCTTGAGATTGAGTACGCAGATAACAGTAAGGTGTATGTTCCTATTGAGCATATGAATTTAGTTTCTAAATATTTCGGACCAAAAGATAGAACGATTGACACATTGGGGTCAAAAAGATGGACAACCAGAAAAGATAAGGCTCTAAAACAAACTTTTGATACGGCAGCTGAATTACTGGAAGTTCAGGCCAAAAGATCAAGCAAAAAAGGTTTTTCTTATAGAGTGCCGGTTAAAGAATATCAATCATTTTGTGCTAATTTTCCTTATCAAGAAACTTTTGACCAAAAAAGAACTATAGATGAAGTAATTATTGATATGCAAAAAGCCGTACCTATGGACCGATTAATTTGCGGGGAAGTTGGCTTTGGAAAAACTGAAGTTATCATGAGAGCAGCTTTTATTGCTACTTTTAACAAAAAACAAACTTGCATTTTAGTCCCTACGACGCTATTAGCTACTCAGCATTTTGCAAGTTTTGTTGATCGATTTGAAAAAACTGGTGCTGAAATAGGTGTTTTATCAAGAAACATAAAAAGGAAGGAAAAAGAAGAGCTATTATTTAAACTAAAAGAAGGCAGGATAGATATTCTTATTGGAACGCACGCAGTATTACAAAACAATGTAAATTTTTCTGACCTAGGTCTTCTGATTATTGATGAAGAGCATAGATTTGGTGTAAGACAAAAAGAAAAAATTAAAACTCTTAAAGAAGAAGTAGAGATAATTAGTCTTTCAGCAACACCTATACCGAGATCATTAAATTTTGCTCTTACTGAGTTAAAAGACTTATCCATTATTGCAACTGCTCCTGATAATCGACTTCCTGTGAAAACTTTTACTTATTCTTTTAATGAAAATCTAATTCACGAAGCAGTGCAAAGAGAACGACTAAGAAATGGTCAAACGTACTATCTGTGCAATGATCTAAGCTTAATAGAAGATAGAAAAAATAGGTTGAATTCTAAATTTCCAGATTTAAAAATTGAAATTGTGCATGGACAACTAAATAGTAAAGAAATAGAGAAAAAAATGGTTTCATTTCATGCAAATGAAATAGATGTTTTGGTGTGCTCAACAATTATTGAAAGTGGAATTGACGTCCCAAATGCCAATACTTTAATTGTCGAAGAAGCAGATAAATTGGGCTTAGCTCAGTTACATCAATTAAGAGGTAGAATAGGTAGAAGCAATAAACAGGCTTATGCTTATTTCTTAAGATCAAGGCATGTTATAAAAAGGAAATTAGCTGATAAAAGATTGGAGGCACTTCAAGAAACTGACTCACTATCTGCGGGCTTCTTGTTAGCTCTTAAAGATCTTGAAATAAGAGGCGCTGGAGAGATTCTTGGTTCTAATCAGAGTGGTGTTTTTGATTCGATAGGTTTAGATTTGTATACGAGGATGATTAAGAAGGCGACAGATTTTATAAAGAATGGTGATTTAGATTTTCATAATCTAGATGAATTGCCTGAAATTAATATAAATGAAAGCTGTTTAATTCCTGAGGAATATCTTCCTGATATCAATGTAAGATTATTGATGTATAACAGAATAGCCTTAGCAACTTCAGAAGAAGAATTAAAAAAAATTCAAATAGAAATGATTAACCGATTTGGTTTATTTCCAGTAGAGATTAAACATTTCTTTCATCAGGCAGAACTTAGGTTGCTTAGTGAAGAAAATTTAGTTACTAAAATTAATTTTAGTAAAGATAAAATTAATATCTTTTTTAAAGATACCAATTTAAATACCTCTCTTGTTAATTCTGAAGATATAGAATCTAAAGTTAGTATGACTAAAAATGTAATCAATTTAATCAGTCAAAATGCGAATTAAACTTTTTAGTCTTCTTCTATTCTCATTACCTACTTATGCAGTAATCACACCTGATGAATTTATAGATAATTTTATTAATGATAAGCCATATGAAAAAATCCATAAAATAGATCTTCTCATATTTAAGAATCAGTTCATTGATGAAATTGATTTAAAGGAACAATGGAAAGTGCTTGAACCATTAGACCTTGATGAAGAGTTTTTTATGATCAAAGATCAACCGACCTTATTAGTTGAAAAGCCTATTTTTCAAGAAGAAATTAAAAATACTTTTATCCCTATGAGGTTAGATAGTGCAAATGAAGAATTGATAAATAGTAATGATGAAGAAAAAATAGAAACTCAAGGCCCGGAAGCAAACAAAAACTTAAAATTTAACTTATTTGAAAGAATACTTTTTGAAAAAGAATTTGAGGCATTAAAAATAAGGTTAGAAAAGAATAAGGACTATGAGGTTTTATATTCAATTTCTTGGTATCAGCCTCTTGTTAAAAAAAACCATTCTGCATTCATTCTTGTTGAAAATTTAACAGAAAAATCAAGAACATATGGAAAGTTATTGATTTACAAAGATAGATACTTACATTTTGATGCCAAATTAAGATTTGGAGAAAAAACTGATTTTAGAATTACAGAACATTCACCTTTGAAGACTATAAACTTTAATGAAGCATTAGAATTGAAATCAAAAATAGATGATCCTGAGATAGATAACAGCTATTGGATTCAGACTATTTTTAATAATATTAAAATAAATATGGGAGATTTTTCTAAATGGATTATGAATACAGATGTAAATAACTATCCTCTAGATTTAGATACCGATCAATCATTAGGATTTCAATACAACGACCTATATGAAATAAATCAAGAAATTAAAGTTGAAGAGAATGAGTTTCATTTTATTGATCATCCTTATTTTGGAATTATTGTTAGGGTATCTTCTTTACCTGCTAGTTAAAAATATTCTTTTGTGACATATTTTTTTCAAGCCTCTCAAGAATGTCTTTTTCTTCTCCTGTAGCTTCGGACAATAGTTTCTTGGTTTTTTCTAAACTCTTTTCTAAAGATAACCATGGGCCTTTGTCGTAGAGTCTTTGATTTAAAAAATTTTGATATCTAGACATCATATCTGGAGATGCTAGTTCAGGGGAATTTGAGCATATCAATCTCTCAGCTAATTCTTTGTATCTAGGATCTTCAAAACCATCTAATAACTTGCTTCTTTCTTCCCAGGGTAATGAATGAAAACGTTCCATCCATAAATCATCAGCATCAGAAGGAAAGCCAGAGTAAACACTTTGTTCTAGATATTTTGGTGGAGGATAGTTTATTTGATTACTAGCTAGTAGCTCACTAACTCTTGTTTGAAGCTTAACATTTTCTTGTATTTTTCGAGCTCTTTCTTCAAGTTGTTCATAGGGAATATCTAGGAATGTTTCTATATTCGGTATCTGAGCTGAAGAAATAACTGGTAAACTTTTATTGATCCTTACTTTTCTTATCGCAGTGCCACTATTACTAATCTGTTCTAATAATTCAGAATCGGTTAAATCATCTAATTGATCGGGATCAAAATATAAATCTGCAACAGCTACTTCGTTATTCATTTTAGGGTTTTGTCCACAAAAAGTTACTGGGTAAGTAAATTTTTTTCTTCTAACAACCTCTCCTATCATCGCAAAAGGTTGAGATTGGAGTAAAGATAAATTTCCATTCTTAGATGCTCCCTGTATAGAGGCTTTCCATACCGGATTAGCATTTTTAATAATTAATCTACTAAGCTCAAGCATTTGAACACAATCAGCCAATGCATCATGCGCATTAATGATTTCAATTGAATTTGCGTCAGACCAATCGGTTAGTTTCATGCTTACCTCGTTCTCTTCAAATGAAGGTAGTTTGAGACTGTCTGGAAAGAAATTTGCAACCAACTGTAAAGTGCTCATCATATCTAATCTTGAAGCGCCTAAGGTATTAGTTATGTATAGAGGTAAAAGATTCCAATAAAATTGCCTTCTAAATAATTCTTCATCAAACCTATGGCCATTATAGGTAATGTATACAGCATTTCTTCTTTTAGACCAGTCTAACCAAGTATTTCGTAGTAGTTTCATCATCTCGTAATGAGACATAGCATCATCTTCTAAGCACTCTATCTTTTTATGAACTAAAAACGCTTCTGGAGAAGGGACTACCCAAGGAAGTAATTTGCTTCCAATATCTTGTGAGTTTTCTTGGTTTAAGGATTCATCAGTAAGAATTGATCCTACTTGAATTATCTGAGAAAAATTTATGTCAAGGCCGGTTGTTTCTGTATCAGTAAATATATAACAAGAATCTGCATTTAATTGAGACATAAATTATTTTGGTTTAAAAAGCAGAAAATAAGTAAAAGCTAATTTAGATTTATTTGTAATAAGCATTCTCTCGATACGAATGATCAGTAACATCCATCACCCCTTTTAGTCCTTCAACTTGTTCAAGTAATGTTTTCTCAACTCCTTCCTTAAGAGTTAAATCTACCATTCCGCAACCCTGACACCCTCCTCCAAACTGAAGAACAGCCGTTTCTTGATCTACAACTTCAACTAGAGAAACTTCACCACCATGTGAAGCTAAACTAGGATTTATCTCAGAATAAAGGACATAATTAATTTTTTCTTCGATAGAGGCGTTCTCATTTAGTTGAGGAAGTTTTGCATTTGGAGCTTTAATAGTTAATGTCCCTCCAAATTTATCTGGGGAATAGTCAACTACAGCATCCTTAACAAACTCAAGAGACTGTTTCTCGAGGTACAAAGAAAAGCTAAGCTCTTCGATAAGTAAGTAATCATCAAAGTTTTCATCTTCTTTAGCATAAGCAATACAAGTTTCAGCTCTTGGTGTTCCTGGTTCGCTTACAAAGATTTTAATACCTGCAGTATCTTTGTCTTGAGACTCTAATAGTTCATCAAGGTATTTTTCTGCTGATTCAGTGATACTTAACTCTTTCATATCTCTATTCTAACAAATTTATGATTAATTTATTTTTAAGTTTTACTGTAAGATACAAGATTCTTTAAAACAAAATGATTTTGAAAATTTCTTCTGAGAATTACAGCAAGCAACTTAAAGAGAAAGAAGAAATTTTTAACTCTTATTTTAATAAAGTTACTACCAAAGATATTTTTCCATCAAGCCATCATTCTTTCAGGCATAGATGCGAATTCGGTGTTTTAAACTCTGATCATGGGATCAAATATTCAATGATTAAAGATAATGAACGTATAGAAATAGACACATATCCTATATGTTCAAAATCTATACAAGAGTTAATGAAAAAGTTGTTGAAAATAGTCAATCAAGAACAAGTACTGTACAAAAAACTTTTTCAAATTGAATTCCAGAGCTCTAGATCTATGGAAGTAATGGTTTCTTTAATCTATCACAAAGAATTAGAAACAAGTTGGGTTGAGAAGGCAAATTTAATCAAAGACAGTCTTAAGTGCTCGGTTATAGGTAGAAGCAAAAAACAAAAATTAATAATTGGCCAAGATTATGTCACCGAAGAATACAAATCTACTAATCATAGTTTTAAGCTCAAATTATATGAACAATGTTTTAGTCAGACAAACCCTGATGTGTGTGATCAGATTATTGGTTGGATAGAAGGGATTGGAAAAAAGAATTCTGATATCCTTGAACTTCACTGCGGATTAGGAACCTTTACTATCCCTCTCAGTAGATTATTTAACAATGTAATAGCAACTGAAAATAGTCGTCCTAGTCTTGTAGCTCTTGAGAAAAATATAAAATTAAATAAATGTAAAAATATTAAAAACGCTAGGTTATCAGGTAAAGAAACTCTTGAAGCTTACGAAGAAAGAAGAGCATTCAGAAGGTTAATAAATAAAAAAATTGATTTAAAAGAATATAATATAAAATCAATCTTCGTTGATCCCCCGAGAGAAGGAATTGATCAAGATACTATTTCGAAAATATCTCATTTCGATGAAATCATTTATATTTCTTGTGGTTTTGAATCTTTAAAAAGAGATATAGATATACTGAATAAGACACATGAAATAAAGAAAGTTGCGATGTTTGACCAATTTCCTTATACAGATCACATTGAATCTGGCGTCATCTTAGAAAAGATGACGCCTACAGATTAAGAAAATTTATAGTTTCGATTCAAGCTCAGGAAGAGCATCAAATAAATCAGCAACTAAGCCGTAATCTGCTACTTGAAAGATAGGGGCTTCTTCGTCTTTATTAATAGCTACAATTACTTTACTGTCCTTCATTCCAGCTAAATGTTGAATGGCACCTGAAATTCCTACAGCGATATATAGATCAGGAGCTACGATTTTTCCAGTTTGCCCTACTTGCATGTCATTAGGAACGAATCCAGAATCAACTGCCGCTCTAGAGGCACCAATTGCTGCTCCAAGCTTATCTGCTATTCCATTAAGTAAACTAAAATTGTCTCCATTTTGCATGCCTCTTCCACCTGATATCACAACATCAGCTGCAGTTAGCTCAGGTCGATCAGACTCTGCTATCTCTTCTTTAACGAAAGAGGAGACTCCAAGATCAGTATCATTTACAAGCTCGTCAACATCCGCACTCCCTCCTGTAGATTCGCAAGCATCAAAACCGGTAGTTCTTACTGTTATAACTTTTACAGAATCATTACTTTTTACAGTTGCAATACAATTTCCTGCATAGATTGGTCTCTCAAAAGTGTCTTCAGAAATCACTGCGCTTATGTCAGATATCTGAGAAGAATCAAGAAGAGCAGCTGCTCTCGGCATGAAATTCTTACCGCTCGTTGTGGCTGGAGCTAAGATATGGGAGTAATTAGAACCTAATTCAGCTACTAGAGTTCCTAAGTTCTCTGCTAAAGCATTTGTGTAACTTTCCTTATTAGCTAACAAGACTTTTGAAATGCAAGGTATTTGCTGAGCCGCTTCCACAACTGAACTACAATCACTTCCTGCTACGAGTAAGTCAACATCACTACCAATTTCTGTAGCAGCGGTTAATGTGTTTAAAGTGGATGCCTTTAGTTCGGAATTATCATGTTCCGCTATTACCAATATACTCATGAGATCACCTTTGCTTCATTTTTTAATTTATCAACTAATTGATCGATATTTTCAACTATTATTCCAGCAGCTCTTTCTGGTGGAGGGCTAACTTTTAAAGTTTCAGTTCTTGGCGCTATATCAATACCGAGCTCTTCACAAGAAAGTGTTTCTAAAGGTTTCTTTTTAGCTTTCATAATATTAGGAAGTGAAGCGTATCTAGGCTCATTTAGTCTTAAATCTGTCGTGATAATAGCCGGTAGATTCAAAGAGACAGTTTGTAAGCCTCCATCAATTTCTCTAGTAACTTCAACTTTATTACCTTGAATTGTAACTTCTGAAGCAAATGTTCCCTGAGCATAGCCAAGTAAAGCTGCAAGCATTTGACCTGTTTGATTTGAATCGCCATCTATCGCCTGTTTGCCTAAAATAACAATTTCTGGACTCTCTTTTTCTACAATAGCTTTAAGCGCTTTAGCTACTCCCAATGGTTCTGGAGTTTCGTTTGTTTCAATTAAGACTGCTCTATCTGCTCCCAAAGCCAAACAAGTTCTTAATTGTTCCTGAGATGCAGAATCGCCAACAGAAACTGCCACAACTTCTTCAGCATTACCAGACTCTTTAAGCCTAACAGCCTCTTCTATTGCTATCTCACAAAAAGGGTTAATTGCCATTTTTGCATTACTGAGATCTGGGCCACTTTCGTCAGCTTTAGCTCTTACTTTAACGTTGTAATCCACAACTCTTTTTACTGGAACTAGAATCTTCATACTATTTTCCTTATGTGGTAAAATTCAAAGTGCGTATTCTATAACTGCTGCCCCACTCAACACAAATAAATATTACTAATAATGGAAAACACTGAAAGAGAATCGATGGAGTATGATGTAGTCATAGTGGGGGCTGGTCCAGCAGGTCTATCAACCGCTATAAAACTTAAACAATTATGTAATGAGAGATCTCAAGATATCGCTATATGTGTCGTAGAAAAAGGATCTGAAGTAGGAGCTCATATACTTTCAGGAAATGTCTTTGATCCAAAAGCACTAAATGAGCTTATACCGGATTGGAAAGAGTTAGGTGCGCCGCTGAATACTCCAGTTAAAAAGGATTCTGTAAGATATTTACTCAATGATTCTTCATCTTTTTCAATACCAACGTTATTTGCTACTACGTTCAAGAATCACGGAAACTACATAATGAGTCTAGGTAATTTTTGTAGATGGTTAGGAGAGTACGCTGAAGGCCTAGAAATAGATATTTTTCCTGGATTCACTGCTTCTGAGATAATTTATGATGATGATGAAAATGTAATAGGAGTAGCAACTGGAGATATGGGAGTTGATGTATCTGGTGAAAAGAAGCAAAGCTTTGAACCTGGGATTAACCTTTTAGCAAAATACACCGTCTTGTCAGAAGGTTGTAGAGGCCATTTAGGAAAAC
>MDSX01040365.1_pt1 | contig 13466 bp, 5 predicted proteins | sample 811141 | NCBI WGS metagenome assembly MDSX01 (sample SAMN05326642, study PRJNA326480) | marine metagenome | isolation source: seawater | place: Atlantic Ocean: South East | collected 2010
AATGAAGAATAAATTAACATATTCTCTTAATTATAGAAAACCTAAAGATCAGTATTCTGACAACGATCAATTAGTGGTGTGTATTCGTTATTATCACAAGGATCATAAAAATTCTAAAGCTAAAATTATTAAAAAAAGTACCGGAGTCAAATGTAAACTCTCTGACTGGGATAGGGATTGGCACAATAAACCCGATAGGTCCCCTATTAAATCTACTGATCCTAATTATATTGAGAAGAACAAACTATTAAAGCAAAAAGTTGATTCTTTCAAAGACCTATATTTTGACTCTTTTTCAAATAACGGGTATTCTACTGAATTATCTGCTAATGTTCCTACCGGCCCTTTAGAAAACAAGTGGACATTTCATAAGAACAAGATAAATTTAGTTAGTCCAGCAAACAAAAGAGCTCTTGATGTAATTGTTGTTGGTACTGGTCTTGCAGGCGGTTCTGCCGCAGCAACTCTTGCTGAACTTGGCTATAATGTTAAAGCCTTTTGTTTTCAGGATTCTCCTAGACGTGCACATTCAATTGCTGCTCAGGGCGGAATTAATGCTGCAAAAAATTATCAGGGCGATGGCGATTCTACCTACAGGCTTTTTTATGATACTGTAAAGGGTGGTGATTATCGATCTAGAGAATCTAATGTATATAGATTAGCTGAAGTTTCAGCTAACATTATTGATCAATGTGTTGCTCAAGGTGTTCCATTTGCTAGAGACTATGGAGGTCTATTAGATAACAGATCTTTTGGAGGCGTACTAGTTTCAAGAACATTTTATGCTAAGGGTCAGACTGGACAGCAGTTACTACTTGGCGCATATTCTGCAATGAATAGACAAATTAGTAGGGGTAAGATAGACATGCATAATAGACATGAAATGCTTGATGTTGTAATTGTAAAAGGAAAGGCTAGAGGAATTATTGCTAGAAATCTTGTTACTGGAGAAATTGAAAGACATTCAGCACATGCTGTTGTTTTGGCTAGCGGTGGTTATGGCAATGTATTTTATTTATCTACTAATGCCATGGGGAGTAATGTAACTGCTGCATGGAAAGCTCATAAAAGGGGAGCTTATTTTGCTAATCCTTGTTTTACTCAAATTCACCCTACATGTATTCCGGTTTCTGGTGATCATCAATCTAAGTTAACTCTAATGAGTGAATCACTAAGAAATGATGGAAGAATTTGGGTTCCAAAAAATATTGATGATGTAAAAGCAATTAAAAGCGGCACATTAAAACCAACTGAAATATCTGAAGATAATAGAGATTATTTCTTAGAAAGAAGATACCCCGCTTTTGGAAATTTAGTTCCAAGAGATGTAGCCTCTAGAGCCGCAAAAGAAAGATGTGATGCCGGATATGGTATAAATCAAACAGGTGAGGCAGTGTATTTAGATTTTGCATCTGCAATTATTAGGTATGGAAGCGAAAAGGCTCATATAAAGGGGTTAGATAAGGATGATAATGAGCTAGTTAAAAAACTTGGAAAAGAAGTTGTAAAGAAAAAGTATGGCAATTTATTTCAGATGTATGAGAAAATTGTTGATCAGAATCCATATGAAACACCGATGATGATTTATCCAGCAGTTCATTATACTATGGGTGGTATTTGGGTAGATTATAATCTAATGACAACTGTTCCTGGATTATATGCTATTGGTGAAGCTAATTTCTCAGATCATGGATCAAATAGGCTGGGAGCATCTGCTTTAATGCAAGGGCTTGCTGATGGATATTTTATACTTCCTTATACTATAGGAGATTATTTGTCAAGTGATATTTCTACTGGACCTATTGCCAATGATACTAAAGAATTTATTCAAGCAGAGAAAGAGGTTAAGGAGAAAATCAATTATTTTATTTCTAATAAAGGGAAATACCCCGTAGACTATTTTCATAAAAAATTAGGTAAGATAATGTGGAATAAATGTGGTATGGCAAGAAATAAAAAACATCTTAAGGAAGCGGTTAATGAAATAAAGGAGTTAAGAGAATTGTTTTGGAAACAGGTAAAAGTCCCTGGTGACACTAATGAGTTTAATGAAGAATTAGCAAAAGCAGGTAGAGTAGCTGATTTTCTTGAATTAGGCGAATTATTTGCTAAAGATGCACTGATTAGAGAGGAATCTTGTGGAGGTCATTTTAGAGAAGAACATCAAACCTCAGAAGGTGAGGCAGTTAGAAAAAAAGAATTTCAATATGTCTCAGCATGGGAATACACAGGAAGCCCGAAGGATGCTATTTTACATAAGGAAGAGTTAGATTATGAAAACGTTGAAGTAAAAGAAAGAAGTTATAAATAATAAGAGATGAAACTAAAGTTAAAAATTTGGAGACAAAAAAATACTGAAGAAAAAGGTCACCTTGTTGATTATGACATTGAAAATATCTCACCAGATATGTCCTTTTTAGAAATGTTAGATGTCCTTAATAATGAGCTTATAGAAAAAGGAGAAGATCCTGTTGCATTTGACCATGATTGTAGAGAAGGGATATGTGGTTCATGCTCCTTGTTTATTAATGGGAGAGCTCATGGTCCAGACAAGTTAATCACGACTTGTCAGCTTCATATGAGAAAATTTAAGGATGGCGATACAATATATATAGAACCCTTTAGAGCAAAGGCATTTCCAGTAATAAAGGACTTGGTAATTGATAGAAGTGCATTTGATAGAATACAACATGCTGGAGGATATATTTCGGTCAATACTTCTGGTAATACACAGGATGCTAATTCAATACCAATAAATAAAAATGATGCTGATATGGCTTTTGATGCAGCAACTTGTATTGGTTGTGCTGCATGTGTAGCTACATGTAAGAATTCTTCAGCAATGTTATTTGTTGGAGCAAAGGTTTCACAGTATTCGCTACTTCCACAAGGTCAGACTGAAGCCACTAATAGAGTTGTTAATATGGTAAATCAAATGGATTTAGAAGGGTTTGGAAATTGTTCTAATACTGGCGCTTGCGAGGTAGAATGCCCTAAGGGAATTTCCTTAGATAATATTGCTAGAATGAACAGAGAATTAATGAAGGCTTCTTTTAGAAAATAATTTAATTTAATATAAATTCCTGAATTAAATCCCATCCTGCTCTTACATCTAATTCTTCTGGAAAATAACTAACTTTTTCAGAAGTTTTTCTTTTAAGAAAATTACCAGAGTCATATTTTTTGTTTTGATTTGAATCAAATATTATTCTAATATAGTATTTCCCAGCATCTATATTTCTGAATTCTATTGGATTTAAATTTTCAACATATTTTTCATATTTAACCTCACCAGGCTTATTCACTAATTGAACTATCATGGGAGTAACAGCATTTTTAAGTGTTAGCCTTAGGTTCCCATAATCATCATATGTTTTAGTTGTTAATTTATAAAATAGCGAGTCATTTTTATTTCCATAGTAATCTTCTATTGCAGAAGGCAGAAATTCATAACTATAGGATTGATCCTCATCTTTAGATATGTTGAACTTATAAATATTATTCAGCGTGTCTAATTCATATGTAAAAGGGACTTGTATAGAGTCTTTATCAAGTATTGTAATTTTGTTTATATCAACTTTCCGATATGGAATATTGGCGTGTAATTCAAGATTTTCATTAAATTTTAGGAGATTACTCTGTAAGGATTTAATTTCTAATGAATCTAAATTATTTTTTCTTAGATTAATCTTAAATGTATCAACCTTTCTTTGAGTTGATACTAAAAATTTGACTGAGTCAATTTCCTTTGCTGATCTTAACCAATAATGTAATGTGTCAGAATCTTTGTCTTTTAATATTCTACTTTCTGTGGCTAAATTTATGGGTTCTAATAAATCAATTTTAAATTTTTCTATTTCCCCTTCAAACCCAAAAGCAAAGGAATGTTTTGTTTTCTGTTTAGGTTTATTAATTGTAAAGGGAATTTCCTCTTTGAAAATTTGAATTTCAGCTATAGAGTCTTTCGGAAGTTCTATAAAATTTTTAGCGTAACCAATCTTGTCTGTTATATTTTGATATATGTAATCTCTTTCATTTTCTTCTTCTTTAAGTGCAATTAATAAGTATTTGCCATTTTTGATATTCTCTAATCTAAAAGTTGATGTGCTGTCAACTAGCTTTGTCATATATTTTGGTTTTTTCATATAGATGACAGAATCGTTATAGGCTGAGTCTACTTCATACAACAATATATTTATTCCTTTATCGATTTCTCGCTCTAGAGCATCTTTCACAAATCCTTTAACAATTAGCGAATCAATATATTCTCCAGTTGAAAAGACATATTTGAAGTTAGAAAATGGATTGCCCTCATTATTATCTTCTATACTCTCACCAAAATTAAAACTATAGGTTGTGTTGATATCAAGTGAATCAAGGCCCTTTATAGTTACATATTTACTTGCCGATCCCATTGGTGTTATTTCTGGTAACGGATCAATCGGAGGAGAAATAATTAATTCCTTTTGAAGATTTCTAATTTTTATATATTCATCAAAAAGAATGGTTACTTCACTACTATTAAAATTATTTGTGAAATTTTCAGGACTAGATTCTAATATTTTTGGAGGAGCTGTGTCGTAGTCTCCCCCTGAAGGAGTACCTCTATTTGCACAACTATGCACAAGAAGAATCACTATAATTCCAATAATATATTTTAATTCTTTCATGTATTTAATACAAATTAACATATAATTTTAAAAAAAGCATTCCTTTAGTTAAAAGCGTTTTATATTTTTGTAAGATGAGTTCAATGGAAGATAAATTTAAAAAAGTAGTTTCCCACGCTAAAGAATACGGTTTTATTTTCCCCAGTAGTGAAATCTATGATGGATTAAGTGCTGTTTACGATTATGGACAGAATGGTGTAGAATTAAAAAATAATATCAAAAATTATTGGTGGGCATCTTTAGTCCAAATGAACGATAATATTGTAGGTCTTGATAGCGCTATATTTATGCATCCCACTACATGGAAAGCATCAGGACATGTTGATGCATTTAATGACCCGTTAATTGACAATAAAGATTCCAAAAAAAGATATAGGGCAGATGTGTTAATTGAAGAGTATTGTCAAAAAATTGAATCAAAAATCAACAAAGAAATAGCCAAAGCAAAAAAGAGATTTGGAGATGATTTTGACCTAGATCAATTTACTAATACTAATGAAAGAATTATAGGATATAAAGAAAAAATTGAATCCATAACATCTCAATTGGCTAAAGCTCTTGAAGGGGATGATTTAAAATCCTTAAAAAAGTTAATTTTAGATTTAGAGATAGTTGATCCGATTTCTGGCACTAAAAACTGGACTGATGTAAAGCAATTTAATTTGATGTTTAGCACAAAAATAGGGTCTACAGCTAAATCAAGTTCAGATCTTTATTTAAGACCAGAAACTGCTCAAGGAATTTTCGTCAATTTTTTAAATGTTCAAAAATCTGCACGAATGAAAATTCCATTTGGAATAGCTCAAATTGGAAAAGCTTTTAGAAATGAAATTATAGCTAGGCAGTTTGTATTTAGGATGAGGGAATTTGAACAAATGGAAATGCAATTTTTTGTAAAACCTGGAACTCAAAAAGAATGGTATGAAAAATGGAAGCAAAACAGAATGGCTTGGCATATGTCTTTAGGTCTTGGAGAAGAAAATTATAGGTTTCATGATCATATTAAATTAGCTCATTACGCTGACGCTGCTTCTGATATAGAATTTAATTTTCCTTTTGGTTTTAAAGAGCTTGAAGGCATTCATTCTAGAACAGATTATGATTTGTCTCAACATGAAAAGCATTCGGGTAAAAAACTTCAATATTTTGACACTGAACTTAATGAAAGCTATGTGCCTTATGTTGTAGAAACATCTATTGGACTTGATAGGATGTTTTTAGCAGTTTTATCAAATTCACTTGTTGAAGAGCCACTAGAAAATAATTCTTCTAGAATAGTATTAAAAATCCCATCCGTTCTATCTCCTTATAAAGCAGCTATACTGCCATTAGTAAAAAAAGACGGATTATCAGAAATTGCTAAGGATATTTATAATAAGCTAAAAGCAGAATTTAATATTATTTATGATGAGAAAGATGCCGTTGGCAGGAGATATAGAAGACAGGATGCTATTGGGACTCCTTTATGCATCACTATAGATCATCAAACACTGGATGACAATTCGGTAACCATAAGAAATCGAGATACTATGGAGCAAAAAAGAATTGCTATTACTAGTATATCAGATGAAATAATAAAAGAGGTTAATTTAAAAAACTGGTTAGGAGGTTAATTCTTAGTAAAAGAATTTTATATTCTGAAACAAAAACCATAAATTACGCCACTTTTTAAGATTAAATAAAGAAGTTTAAAAATCTAAATTCAAAAAAAATAAAACCATGAATAAACTATCCGCAATAACAATAGTGTTAACCTTGCTATTATCTACATTCATTTTTGGTCAGAATCCAGACAGAATAGGACCTATAGAAACAGGAACATCTCAAGAAATGTATGAAGTTCCTTCATTAGCCTCTAAATGGAATGAATTAATTCCTTATGTAGATATTGAAAAAGAAATGCAAGATGGAAAAGCAACTCCTTATGGTATTGTTGCAGGAAAAGGTTCTTCGGGAGAGGATCTGTTAGCAGAGAATCAAGCAGAATTATATCAAAAAATTCAAGGTAAAACACCTAGTATTGTATTCGAAGCAGCTCTTTCAAGTTCATCACCAACGGATCCTGCTGGAGCTGTTGGACCTAATCATTATGTGGCTGTTTTTAATACTGGCTTTAGGGTATTTGATAAAGAAGGAGAAGCATTGACAGCACAATTATCACCAGCAAATGTTTTTGGAATTGGTAGTTTTTGTTGTGATCTAACAGTTTCTTATGATGCTGCAGCAGATAGATTTGTTATGTCAATCTTAGGTAACGGTTGGACTGTTGCTGTATCTCAAGGTCCTGATCCAATTAACGATGGATGGTATGTATACAATTGGGGTACTGGAAGCGACTATCAAAAACTTTCTATTTGGAGTGATGCCTATTATGTAACAGATAATCCTCCTGCACTTCATGCCTTAGAGAGAGATGCAATGATTGCTGGAGATCAAACAGCGCAATTTGTAGCTTTTTCTTTACCTGGCTTACCTGGTACTGGTTTTAGAAGCCCTCAAGCATTTAATGTTACTGACGATAATTTGCCTGCTGCAGGATCAGCTCCAATAGTTTTTATGGCTGACGATCAATGGGCAGGAGTGTCTTCTGATCATCTAAAGATATGGACAGCAGATGTTGATTGGGATAATACAGGCAATTCAACTATTTCTTCATCTCCTCAAGAAATATCAACAACACCTTTTATATCTATATTTGATGGAGGAAGTTGGGATAATTTACAACAACCAGGAGGAGGAGCAATAGATGCGTTACAATCTACAATAATGAACCAAGCACAGTTTAGAAAATTCTCTTCACATAACTCTGCTATTTTGAATTTTGTAGTTAATATTAGTGGTGATGCTACTAATTTAGCCGGTGTGCGTTGGTTTGAATTACGTCAAGATGGAGATGGTCAGGAATGGTCATTATATCAAGAAGGAACCTATGCAGCGCCTAATGGAAAGCATGCATGGAATGCAAGTATGGCAATGGACCTTCAAGGAAATATTGGTTTAGGATATAGTGGAATGGGCGGAGATAATGATCAGTTTGTAAGCACATACTATACTGGTAGATATGCTTCAGATGCTTTAGGAACTATGAGTATATCGGAAGAAATAATTCAAGCAGGAACAGGTAATATATCTGGCACTAGATTTGGAGATTATTCTAAACTAGCTGTTGATCCTTCAAATGACAAAGCATTTTGGTTTAATAACGAGTTAATCTCAGGATCAAGAGCAAATGTTGTTGGAGTCTTCCAAATTGCAGCTAATTTTGCTAATGATGTGGGTGTAGTAAATATTGACTCTCCTGTCTCTGGCACATTAACTGCTAGTGAAGATGTTACTGTAACTATTTTTAATTATGGAGAAAATGATGCTTCAAATTTTGATGTTACTTATCAGGTTGATGGAGGTGCTACTATTACAGAAACTTATACTGGAACTATTGGTTCTGCGCTAACAGATCAGTTTACTTTTTCTGCCACCACAGATATGTCTACAGTAGGAAGCACATATGCTATTACAGCAAGTACAATGATGTCTGGAGATGAGGACACTACAAACGACTCGTATACCACAGATGTAGTTCATTTAAATGCAAATGATATAGGAGTCTCTGCTATTAGTTCTCCTTCTTCAGGAACTAACTTGTCTGCTACTGAACAAATAACAGTAACTATAACAAATTATGGTGGTGCTACTCAAACAGATTTTGATGTTACAATTGATTTAGATGGAACAATTATTACAGAAACTGTTGCGGGACCATTAGAAGGAAATTCTACTATTGATTATACTTTTGTTTATCTTGCTGATCTTTCTGCATTTGGTTCTTATAGTATTACGGCATATACTTCATTAGCCTCTGATTATGATAACTCTAATGATTCAACTAGTGTTACTGTAAATAATGCCAATTGCACTCCAGAATCAAATTGTCTGTATAATAGTGCTCCAGGAGATGGCTTTCAGCTTGTTGCAATAGGCGATATATATAATGAAACTGGATGTTCTGATGGTGGATATGGAGATTACACAGCTATTTCCACAGATTTGGCACAAGGTGATACATATCCTTTAACACTTACAACAAATTATGGAAGTCAGAATGTCAGAGTATGGATTGATTATAACGATGATTTTGTCTTTTCATTAGATGAATTAGTAGTTGATAATTATGTGCTTGGCCTTGGACAAGGAAATGTCTCTATCACAGGTAATGCTGTTGTTTCAATTCCAAGTGATGCAGCTTTAGGACAGCATATAATGCGTTTGAAGTCAAATTGGAATGCTTTAGTTCCTGATGATGCCTGTGAAGGTACAACATGGGGAGAGACAGAAGATTATACAGTTAATATTGTCACTTCACTTGGAATAGATGATGTCAATCAAAATTCTGAATTTTCAGTAGTTAGTTTAGGCAACAATCAGTTTGATGTAAACTTAAACTCACCATATGTTGGAAAAATTGAATTGACAGTTTACAATGTTCTTGGGCAAAGAATGGTTTTCCATAGATTTGAAAATACAGGAACATTTAATTATGATTTAGATATGTCTTATGTAGCTAAAGGCGTTTATTTAGTGAAAGTAGGAAATAGTTCTTTTGGTAAAGTTCAGAAGATTATTGTTGAATAAATTATAATTTAATTCTAATATTAGATATCCGTCTACTTTAATAGTAGGCGGATATTTTTTTAGAAGATAGCTCGAAGCTGAATAGTGCCATTATGTATGGAATTACTATTCTCGCTTTTACGTCCAAAATAGGAAAGGTTTAGATCTAAGAATTTAGTTAATTTTTTTTGTGCAGTAAAAGACCATGTGTAATTAGATCCTACTTGTAGGCCTTCCATTACTATATATCCAATAATACTATTAGGATTGCCTTCAAATGAATTACTAAAATAATTAAATTCAGAGCTAAAATTTATTTTTTCTCTATTTGAAATAGAACATGAAATACCAATTTTTTGTTGTTTAAGTGATTCAAGATTTCCTATAGTATTTTCATTTGTAGAATATTGATAGTAAAAATTTAATCTGTTTGATTCATTAAATAAATAAGTCATTTTAGGGTTTATTTTAAATTGATCTAGATTATAATTTTTACTATCAAAGTTCTCACTAATACTCTCTTTATTTTCAAGGGTTGAATTGATTTCTAATAGCCAATTAGTATTTAGCTTATGGATAAAGTTTATTTGATTAGACTCCAAATTATTCTCTATATAACCAAATGAAAGTGTATTTTTTGATTTGTTTAGTGAATAGCTATAGGTTGTTGAAAAATCTTGCTTGCCCCTATTGTAATTTAGGCTATTTTTAAAGTTTGAAATTAATCCTAGTAATCCATCAGTTGGTAAGTAAAATGGATTAAAATTAAAATTCTCAATATCTTGATTTGTTTTTTTATCTATCATGTATTGAGATTGATTAGAAAAATGTGAAAGAAATTTTTTAAACTTTTTTTCAGAATTTTTCCATTTATGAAAATTGATTGCTAGAGATTGACTAAATCTATTTTGATATGTCTTTAAATAAATTTGGTTTGGAAGAAAGACTCTAATGTAAAGGCCCTCATCTTGAAATTGAGCTAGTTCAAATTCTTCAAGCTCTTGTATTCCATTATCATTAATATCTATCCATTTATAATGTCCTAATCCTGGTTCTACTTGGATATATGTAAACTCTTGCTGAGGAAGATTCCCAGAATTTGTTTCATATAACAAATTAGATTGTATTATTTGATCAAATAATTTTTGATTATATATTAATCTTGAATTAAGAAATTTTTCAATTTTTTCACTACTCGTTCTAGTCATCTCCCTATAGTTAATAAACATATTTAAATTACTTTTAGAATTCTTTAATAATTGTGATTTTAAGTATAAAATATTTGATGAATTAACCTTGCCTAGTCTATCTCCTATTAGGCTATCATTAATTCTTTTCTTATATCCAATCTCAATATATTTTTCTGAAAGATCACCAATTCCTGTAGCTATTTCATATAATTTATATCCGTGATTTGAGTTTGAGAGCACATTGTTCAATAAATCTGTTTTTAAATTCTTCTCCCCTTCAAAATTAATTCTAGACCAGCCTTTATTATAGCTTATTTTTAGTTTATTGTATGTCCTTGCAAATTCAGATTCATATATTGTAGATTCAGAATTTAAAATACTAGAATTAGAATCAAAATCAATGGTTTTATTTTTTAAATTAATATCTAATAGCTGCCTAATTCCATCGTAATCTTCTTCAAATTTTAAATTCTCGTAGTTATACTTTATTTCACCAATATTTTGATTAACGATATTTATTCCCGCTTTAAGTAAGAGTTGATTTTTTGCTCGATCAATAAATGAATAGTTTGTTATTGAATCTAGATTCCAATCCCTATTAAATTCTGGATTGTATATTATTTCAATTGATTGAAAATCTTTATTTATATATTCTAAATTAGCATTCGTATTAATCTCCCAAATTGTTTTCTTCATTAGTTGATTAGATGATGATATTTTTGCTGCAATTCCATTGTTATTATTGTCATCTATATTTGAAAAAAGGTTTTTGTCATTTTTGCTTGATGCTATTTCAAATCTTATGCTATTCTTTTCATTTGGTTTATAGCGCCCATTTATAACAGCCATTTGCAATTTTTCTGGAGCAATAAGCTTAACAATTGGATTATATTCTCCTTGTTTAATTCCGTTAATAGGAGCTACATATTCATAGATATTATCAATTGCATTATTGGTCAGAAGAAGATAGTCTCCTTGATTAATTCCAGTATTTGTAAATTTAACTGAAAACAATTCATCATTTGGATCATTTGAGTATGTATATACTTCCACGCCATTAACAATTTCTTTTTTATATAGAATTCTGTTTTCGCTATAAGACTCTTGATATGCCGATGGAGCATTCATTAGATTGTTATCATCTCCAGCTTCACTTAAAATAGAGATTTGCTCGTTAGATAAGCTTTGTTGAAGTGATTGATTTTTAATATCATTCTCATTATAGAATGAAATATTTAATTTAATTTTTTCTCTATTTAATTCAGCCCCTGCAAAACCTATGAATCTTGAATAATTTCTTTCACTAACCTGGTAGTTTATGTTAATTCTCATATCGTCGGTTATTGGCAGTGTTGTATTAAAAATTATCTCTCCTGCATTATAATTAATAGTGTAATCTTTATCAATTCCTCTCTCTAGTTTTGAACCATTTATAAAAACACTCTCACTTCCTGAAACTACTAGTACATAAAGCTCTCCTCTTGATCCAATTAATTTGTATGGTCCTTGGTTGCCATCTTGCCCCTGAAAATTACTAGTTTTAAACTGTCCTTTTACTATTGCCCCAGATCCAAATATTTTCAGATTATCAGTTATGTTTGAATTAAAGTATAGCCCTTGAATTCTTTTTTCAAATTTTCCAAAATATGATTTATTATTTTTTAGGTCAATATCTCCTGCACGTATTTTCCAGTCATCACTAGTTAATTCAATGAATATTTGATCAAATTCGTCTAACCTTTGAGAATACCCGTTGTCTTGTAAAGGAATTCCCGCATCTTGTATGGAAGCTTTTAGAAATATATTTTCGCTTAATTTCCCTGATATTTGAAGGTCTAGCTCACTATTTAAAACAGAATTTTGATTATTTCCTATCGTAAATCCCCTAGAAATGCTTCCAGAACTTTCTAGTCCATCAAACAATAGTTGCTGCTGGTTAATATTAGTGCTGGAAATCTTATATAATTTATTAAGATTCTCGTTATTAGAAATAATATTTCTCTTATCTAAATTATAATATTCCCTAGTTAAAAAATCTGGGTATTTATTTTGTTTTTCTATAGAATCAATTTCAATATTATTATAAATTGAATCCTTTAAAAACAATTCATTTGAATAGCTATTAATGGTTGTAGATAATAGAATTAGCCAGTTTAAATACTTCATATACTACATTAAACTAAAAATAATCTAAAATATTTTATTAAAATAATTTCATTCATAATAGAAACTTATTATTTCATTACATATTTTAGTGTTATGAAAATCATTTCATATAATGTAAATGGGATAAGAGCTGCAATTAAAAAAGGGTTTCTTAATTGGCTTGTTTCCGAAGATCCTGATATAATTTGTTTACAAGAAATTAAGGCGCTTAAAGAGCAGCTAGATTTAAGTTTATTTGAACAAGCTGGCTATCCTTATCACTATTGGTTCAGTGCTCAAAAGAAAGGCTATAGTGGTGTAGCTATTTTATCCAAGACAAAACCTATCCATGTAGAGTATGGCACGGGAATTGAATCAATGGATTATGAGGGTAGAAACATTAGACTAGATTTTAAGGAATTTTCAGTAATGAGTTTATATCTCCCTTCTGGAACTAATTTGAATAGACTTCAGCATAAATTAGAGTATATGGATATGTTTCAGGACTATATTAATTCATTAAGATCATCGTTTGGGAATTTAATTATTGCAGGAGATTATAATATATGCCATAAGGCGATAGATATTCATGATCCAATAAGAAATAAAAATGTATCTGGATTTTTGCCAGTTGAAAGAGAGTGGCTTCAGAATTTTATTGATTCAGGATTTATAGACTCCTTTAGATATTTTTCTGACCAACCACATAGGTATAGTTGGTGGAGTTATAGGGCAAATTCAAGAGCAAATAATAAAGGCTGGAGAATAGACTATATAATGGTTACTAATGGTTTAAATAATCATCTTATAAATTCTAATATATTAAATAATATATTTCATAGTGATCATTGTC
>MDSX01102946.1_pt1 | contig 13466 bp, 13 predicted proteins | sample 811141 | NCBI WGS metagenome assembly MDSX01 (sample SAMN05326642, study PRJNA326480) | marine metagenome | isolation source: seawater | place: Atlantic Ocean: South East | collected 2010
ATAAATTGCGCTGGAGTGCCAGATATCCCCAAGCGCGCTGCCCCGAACGCGAAAGCCAAAACCTTTGCCTTCGTTGGATCGATCCCCTCTAAGATATTCGAGACGCGCCGTACCCTTGGAGACGCTACCGCGCGAGCCGTTGGGCTCTGTTCGCAGATCATTTTTTTGGATTGATGTGATCGCGCTCCAGCGAAAGGGGGCGCCTACGGCTACACCTCTTTGTGCACCCAAGGTCATCATGACACGGCTACCGGGCGTTGTAGCGTCGAGCCTGGTGGCCGCGCTCCAGGCCTGGGTGCCTAGGGAGCCGTCACTACCTAACTCATAGGCCACCAGATCTCCTGACCAGTCTTTTGCGTTGAATTTACTCTGATATAGCTGACTGCCCTCGGTTAGTGAGCCGGTGCTGAATGAGACGGCAGCAGCCGATCCGGATTGAGCAATCCCTCCTGCGACCGCCTCGAGAACGGCATTGATAGTGGCTACTGTGCCGCTAACGTTATTAGTTAAAGTGCCTGAAGTGGCTCCTGTAACGAGCGTTGCTTGGCCGGGATCAGTCCTGTTATACAGGCACGATCCTCGGTTGGTATCAGCTCGGTAGTCAATACCCCGTCCCGCACTGTAAGTATTGATTCCTGCTACGATGACGTTGTTCGCCAGCAGCGCGGCGTTGACCTCACTCTTGTCTACTGTGGTGCTCCAGGAGCATGCATCGCCGAACCATAGGACAATCCTGCCCGCATCGTCGCGCCAGCCTACGTCGTATCCGGTGGCATAGCCCTTATCAGAGCACGTCGCACCCGTGTAGAGCGGATCAATACACTTGCCATCGGTTTTTCCACCACCGGTGGCAAGTTGATGCAGGGCAAAAAAGTTGGCCTCGGCCCAGTCACCCCCGCAACCGCCGGGACTGCTACAGGGGCGCCACTGGTTCATACCCCGCGTCACCAGCGCCTTCGAGTCAGTTAGAGCCTGATTGATCTTGAAGGCGCGCTGGGCAGCACGGGTTTTTTCTGCTTCTGTTGGCTCAGCCGATGAACACTCTCGGGGATACCAACTGTGGCATCGGCCTCTTGGATTTTCACAGTAGTACCGCGAACACCAGGACCATGGACAAGTCGCACGATGACAGTAGTAGATGCCAGAGCCCGGGATGTGTTCTCGCGGATCCCCCCAATAAGTGGCCACCGCAGATCGGGTATCAATCCCAGCAAAACGCGCATCGCCTCCTGAGATAGCATCTAGAATCGTTGAAGCATTGCGTTTTGTGTTGCTGATTGGTCCACCCATACTGCCGGTGTTATCCATCAGAAAGACGACGTCTGCGCGGCAGGAGCCCGCATCTGACATTGACTGCGCCTGAGCGATGGCCGATGAGGCGAGCAGGACGAGTGCGATCAAAAGGTGGGAAACTATCTTCAGGGAGGTGGGTAAAAAAAATGGCATCACAGCGCCAGTACCGGGTTGTTGGCAAAGATTACACGTTGCCCTCCGGGGAACGTAAGCGCGTCTACTGATTCAATGTCCAGAAGGGAGAAAAGAGTGATGCCGACCCCCTGAACTTCATTCGGATTGGCGCAGGTAAATTCCCATCCGGCACTGATCCCCGCTCCGGTGTCTGCATTACCGAAATGCCGGATTACATCGGCTTCACTGACTTCGCATCCGGCAGCCTCGGGAAGCACAAATGCGCGCGACACATCACGCAGCGTGACGCTTAACGTTTGGAGTCGGGTATTGGCGGCGCTGGCCGTCTCAGCCACCGCGGCAGCGGGAATCTCCGCAGTCAGCAGCAGATTGGCGCCGATACGCGCCGCAGTGACGGTAACGCGCCCTGGAGTACCCGATTGTGACCAGCTGACGCTGGCGCAGAACAGGCAGACCGTAACAGAGATGATCAGTCGCTTCATATACCTGTACCTGGCCCAATGCTTAGGATCAGTAGGCCCTCGCATAGTGGCTGCGCAAAATAGTTTGGGTGCTGTCGCTGCCGCCAGTGCCCCGTGCAGTGATGCGGTAGATCACCGACTTTTGAGTGAGGTCAGTTTCGCCATAGCCGCCGATATTGAGAGAGCCCTCGCCCCCGCTTTCGCCGACTTTCTTGATCATATACCGTGGCGCGCTGGTTACGCCGGTTGGCGTGCTCGATAAGACCTTGGAGTTGTCATTGCCCCAATTGGTGCCAAAGGGTGCCGGCTCCAGATTACCCGCTGCTGTTCCCTGTGCATAGAGGCCTGAGCTCGTCGCAGTGAAAGCACTGTCATCCGCCTGACTTTCGATAAAGGCTTCTGCTCCACGCAAGCCTGCCTCGGCTGCCTCAAAAGAGAGGTTGATGTCGCGGCTTGCACCCGCCATTTTTTCTTCGAGCAGGGTAGTCCGCATCAGCGCCATGGCAATAAGGGTCAGCATGACCAGCACCACCAGGCCGATCACTAAAACCCAGCCTCGTTGGCTATTTTTATCGGAAGTACGTGCTTTCATAGCGACACATCTTATCCTGCTTTATTGCGCAGTGTGACGGTCGTAGTAAAGACCTTGCGCAGGTATTTGTCGGTGCTCCCCGGTGTGACCGAGCTTCCGTTGAAGGTATAAGGCGCGGGTTCTGTTGTCAGATTGTTATTGATTGAACGTGCCAGCAGCGAGATTCGAACGCTCACGATGCGATCAATATCAAGACCCGAAGCGCCAAACGCCACATAGCGGTTAGCGGTGCCGTCTCCGTTGGCGCCATCGGCGTCAGCATCCGTGTCTTCACCGTAAAAAATCTGCATATTTTCGATCCCCTCGAGTAGTTCATCACCGTTGCTCGCACAAGTCTGTCCGGACGTCGGATTAACGAGACGTCGCAGCGCGGGCTGTTCTGGGTCAGCACCCGGAGCGATGCAGAAGGTCACCTCTCTGGCTTCATAGACCCGGGCGCCAGCGGCGTAAGCCTTGTTGAGGTTGGGTGATACATTGGCATTTGCACCTGCTGCGTGGGCGAGGGCTGTGCCGGCGATGCCGGTGACCTGAAAGAGATCTCCATCTTCACAGTCGCTGATGAGAACCGCCGTGTCCGTTGACAGGGCGCCGACACTTTCAACCGTAACACTATCGCCTGTGCCTGACATGCCGGAGGTAACCAGAGCCCCGCTGCCGGTCGCACTGCGAAAAGTGATGCTGTCCGAACTGTTCAGCCCATCGTCGGACGTGCCGGTTATGTGTCCGGCGCCAACATTGATATAGGCGTTGCTCGTCGCCGAGACGCCGTTGGTCAGAGTGGCGTCGCTGTAACAGCCCCAGAAGCCCGCTACCCGGGCATCGCGACGGATGAATTCAAGCCCAAATCGTCCGTTCTCCTGAACACGGGCAAGACCCTCGTTGAAGCGGTACATGCGGCTGGCGTCAACGTAAACCTTGAGCATGGCCACCGTCACCAACAAGCCGATGGCGAGGGCGATCATTAGCTCGACCAGCGTGACGCCGTGCTGTCGATGAAGAGCCTGATTGCCTTTGCCGTGGGAGTCTGTGCGGTTTTGTTGTGTCATGGCTGGAACTCAAAGACAAAACTGTCGTCCGCACTGCCGTCGCGGTCATCGTCCCAGGTGAGGGTGATGGTATAGGTGGTGCCGGATTTGGCGACCGTGCCGCTGCCGCTTGGGAGTACGGCCGCGTTCATGCTGTTCCACGCCCAGCCGTCGTATTGCGCCATCTGTGCGGGATTACAGCCACTGGTGATACAGCCTGGATCGCTCCCTGCTCCGGAAACCATATCGTAGTTTCCAGCGTCGATCCCCAAGCGGTTGGCCCGCATCCGATCGGCCATGTCGTAGGCCTGACTGGAGGCGTATGAGCGGTGCAGCGCGCTCGTGTTGTACTGAAGCCCCTTGGCCATCAGCGCGGCGAGAGCCAGCAGGCCAAAGGAGAAAATCACCAGGGCGATCAACACTTCGAGCAGCGTGAAACCTCGGCTGTTTTTGGTTTTCATGTGCCGCAGTTGCTCACTCCTGATCCCACAGCATTGGCGGGAAGTGCCTTCACCCGCCCGCTGGCGCTGACAGCAATGGCCTGTGCTTTGTCACCGTATCCCCGACTATCGCAGAGTGCAAAAGAGCCCGCGAGTCCGCTGCCTGCAACATTCGTCGAGCTGCCGTCGTGCCGAAAAGAGATATAGGTCGTGAAGGCAGCGGACCTCAGGGTATTACCCCCATCAAGTGCCGCCCCGATCCCAATCACCGTTTCGCCACTATCGACTGCGGCATTGGCGTTGGCATCGTTGAATACCACCCAGCCGTTCTCCCACTGGGAGCCGGCACAGCCGCCGGAGGTTCCCGGGCAAACCGTCACGCGGGTTGCGGTGCGCATTGCTTCTGACCGAGCATGGGTGAGTTGGCCCATAAAGTCACTGGCCTGGCCGCGAAGTCGGTTGTTGAGAACAAAGTCACCAAAAGCCGGAATGCCAAAGAGCGCCACGAGGCCGATGATGGCGATCGTCATCATCAGTTCGATCAGGGTAAATCCCGACGCGTAAATAGGGCGACCCAAAAATGAAACCGGTTTGACTGCCTTAGGCCCCATGAAGTTCAACTTTGGCATGGTCTAAAAAATCTCCTCGCATAAGTCTGCCACAAGGGATTCGCTGTGGTGGCGTATGGAGATTGTCCTGCGACAAAGGTATCGAAAGGCTTCGTCAATTCAATAGGATTAATGGCAAAATAAAGGGCCCGTTTCCGCCCGAACCCGCCTGCATGATCGTCAGCGTCGTTATTCCTGTGTACAACGAAATTGGCACGCTCGCCAAGATTGTTGAGCGTGTGAAGAGCGTACCCGTTGCGACCGAGATCATCCTGGTGGATGACTGCTCCTCTGATGGCAGTCGCGAATTGGTGCAGTCTCTGGCTGCGACCGAGGGGGTTGAGGCAGTGCTCCATGAAGTCAATCAGGGCAAGGGCGCAGCCTTGCGTTCCGGGTTTGCTGCAGCGACCGGTGATGTGGTGCTGGTGCAGGATGCCGACCTTGAATATGACCCAGGGGATTACCCGCGGCTGCTCGCGCCCATCGAAAATCTTGAGGCGGATGTGGTCTACGGCTCGCGTTTTGCGGGAGGCGATTCTCATCGGGTGCTTTATTTTTGGCACTCGGTAGGAAACCGGGTGCTCACGATGCTGTCCAACATGATGAGCAACCTTAATCTCACCGACATGGAAGTGTGCTACAAGGTGTTTCGCCGAGAGATCATTCAGAGCCTCCCTCTGCGTGAGAACCGCTTTGGGTTTGAGCCAGAGGTGACCGCTCGCCTTGCCCGGTACCGCAAACCGGACGGCAGCCGCCTTCGGATTTTTGAGGTGGGAATCAGTTACGCAGGGCGCACCTATGAAGAAGGCAAGAAGATCGGGTGGAAAGATGGTCTTCGCGCGATCTGGTGCATCCTTCGCTACAACCTGATCAGGGACTGAACGGGTCGGCCGCGCCTTTTGGTCCGACCCTTTTTTGGTAACCCTTAAACCCGAACCGTTAGCTCTGAATTTTCCAGCTGCCGTCTGCCTGGCGGCAGGCCGTGCCGTAACCCTGCTGGGTTTCGCCGCCCACCTCAATTTCTGTTGTGAATTCACGACATGGCGTGCCGTCAGACTTCACGACGGTCGCGGTGGGGGTCGCCGCGCCACCATTGCCTGAGTTGGGGTTCTGCCAGGTCGTCACCGCACCATCCTTGGTGGATTCAAGTGAATATTGAAGATTCTGTGCAGCCAGCAGGCGGTCACGCTCGTCCAGCTGGGCGCCGATCTGATCGCCGATCACTGCGCCGAAGAGAATACCCAGAGCGATGGCCAAGCCCTTGTCGGAGTGCCCATCACCCAGCGCAGATCCTAGGACCCCGCCAATCACCGCCCCAGCCGCTGCGCCCTGTTCCTGTTTGGTGGGAGCCGTGGTACAGCCCGCGATAAGCAGTGATGCGCCGAGCATCACTGCGCCGATGGTTCTGGTTTTCATGGGATGAGCTCTCCGATTGGGATTTGGTGTAATTGGTAAAAAGTTTAGATCAGGGCAGAGGGTGAAAATGTGATGACCATCACCTTATCTGTGTGCCCGGACTACAACATCTAAAATTCCAGTTCGTCTTCGATGGCATCGATCCCCGCAAATGCACACAGGTCATCCATGTCGCCTCCCGGCGCGCCAGAAACACCGATGCCGCCCACTAAAGATCCAGCGGCTTCGATAATCACACCACCTCCAACCATCACCACACCAGGCAGATGCCGTAAACCCGACGCCGGCTGGCCGTGATCCGTAACTGAAACCAGGTCGGTGGTGTTGGTTCTGAACCCAACCGCCGTTCTGGCTTTGCCGATAGCGGTACGAACTGTACGCGGGCTCGCGAGTTGGTCCCGCAAGACGACCTGGACTCCGCCAAATCTGTCCACGACGGCAATGGTTGCCTGAAAGCCTTCGTCACGACAGCGCTCAAGTGCTGCCTGAGCGGCTGTGAGGGCGGTTTCTGGTTTAAGCATCTCAAATGTGACGGTGCCTTCCGCTGCCAGAGCCTTGATCGGTGTCGTCAACAGGACACCACTGATTGCCAGAATACGAAATAAATACATTGTCATAAGAAGCCTCATGGATATGGGTGAAAATCCTAACACCTTGATGCCCGTTTCGGGTCGGACGGAGATAGAACTTTTATTACGATTGGTTAATGATTCGGGTCAAGTATGTCGGCACAGCGTCATCCACGTGGCGTTTTTCTGCAAACCCCTGTGAAGCGGGATTGTCGGTTTCGTCGGATCGAGTCAAATCGTACCGGGATTCTTTAACAAGCCGCCATCGCCGGAAAAGACAGGTTTGTGACTTTTATGAAAAAAGAAGGCTTAATAGAAAAAGCGCCGGCGATTATGTGATGAACAAAATTTGGGACGCTTGCTTGTAATTACGATGTGGGAGAACCCATGGAGATAAGTCGACGTACAGCATTGGCAGGCGCCTTGCTGGCCGCAGGTTCAACGTTGATTCCAGGGCGGCGTTTTCCTGTTGGGGAGGCGCAAGCAGCAAAGGGATCAGGAGAAGCCGTTGTAGTCATTGGAGCCGGTATGGCGGGCCTCTCAGCGGCCAGACATCTTGCGGCCAACGGATATCAGGTGACCGTGGTGGAGTCCCGAGATCGTCCCGGTGGACGCATTTGGACTGATTACTCTCTCGGAACAGCAGTGGATTTGGGTGCTGCATGGATCCACGGTGATTCTTCAAGCAACCCACTGATGAAGATGGTTGACCGACACGGACTATCGACTACGGCCACCGACTGGGAAGAAGTATGGCTTTTTGATATCGAGCACGGGGAGCTTGAGGACGAGAGCTATGACGCGATTTGGAGGCGGTCAGAGAGCATCATCGAGCGCCTGTACGACGCGCAGTCGACCGCCTCCAGCAAGCGCTCTGTCGCAGATGCTCTTTCCCCGATGCTTAAGGCGCTGTCAGGCGATCCGATTGTAAAGCGGGGCATCCAGTGGTTTCTTTCAAGCCAGATTGAGGTTGAATATGCCGCCAATTTTGACCAGCTTGCTCTAAGACACTGGGATATGGATGAGGAGTTTGGCGGTGATGACGTGATCGTGAGCGGCGGCTTCCAGAAGATTGTCGAACCGCTGTCCGACGGGCTGGATATCCGTTATGCACATCGGGTCGAGAAGGTGTCGTTTGAAGGGTCTGGTGTAAAAGTAACTACCAGCCAGGGTGTGATTGAAGCAGATCGCGCGGTGGTTACGCTGCCGCTTGGCGTGCTTCAGCAGGATCGGGTCCGGTTCGAGCCCCAACTGCCAGAGGACAAGAGAAGCAGTATCGGCCGTCTTGGAATGGGTGTCATGAACAAGATTGCGCTACGATTCTCAAAACGTTTCTGGCCCGAAGATGCTCATCGACTGGGCTTGCTCAATAGTTCCACAGAGAACCTGACGGAGTACTTTCCTCTTACTCCCTACGCGAAACAGCCCGTGATCGTGGGATTGACCCGGGGCCGTCACGCAAAATCAATCGAGAAGATGAATAAAGAAGAAGCGGTTCAGCAGGCTTTAACGGATTTGAGATCCATGTTCGGCAGTTCGGTGCCGTACCAGGCAATCGATTCAGTGGTAACCGGGTGGTATTCAGATGAATCTTCTCACGGGTCCTACTCGCATATCCCTCCAGGCGCATCTTTCTCTGATTGCAGAACACTTGCCCGACCGATCGAGGGAAAGGTCTTTTTCGCAGGTGAATCGACTCATGCAAGGTACCCCGGCACGCTGCATGGCGCCTGCTTGTCGGGTGAGCGCGCGGCAAAAGAGATCATGAAGGCGTCAGGCGGCGTTGATGCCGCGACAGAAAATGCCGACAGCAATCGCTAAGTATCGCGCCGGCTCACGCGTGTCCTGCTTGTTAGGGTCAATCTGATGACCAGCGTTCGCGTTGTCCTTACTGTTGGAGTAGCGGTGTTTGTCCTCATGGTCGGCGGGTTGGTCGGCGGCTTTTCGATCTGGGGCGGGGTTCAGTCCGCGATCGAACTGACAAGATCAACTCAGAACAAACAGACTGCCGTGCTTTTTGACGAGGTCAACACCTTTGTCGAAAACCTGGAGCACGATCTGGATGTAATGGCCGATGTGCTCAGTCAGGGACAGAAGAATCTCACTAACCAGGCTGTCATCGACACCCTTACGCCTTTCGCGAGCAATAAGGAGCATCTGAAAAGCATTACGCTTGTACGAAAGAATCGAACGAATGTCTGGGTGGGCGAGTGGAAGGGAGAGATCACTTACGAGATAAATACTGAACTAGATAATGAATCCTATGAGCTCGCGATCAGTGGATATCCAGAAGACGGGTCAGAAGGGTTTGATGATGTTTATATTGAGCCCTCAGAAGACAGGCCAGTGATCAGCTACACCAGGCATTTTTCCGGATGCTGTGGCGCTGATGGCGGCACCCTGTATATCGACATGGACTTAACGACTCTGTCGTCTATTTTTTCAAGTAACCAAAAGACCTATGAGCACAGCGTTTTTGTGCTCGACTCGGCGGGAGCCGTCATTGCGCATCCTTCATTGATAGGCGAGAACCCGTGGAAGCAGTACCGTCGGTTGCCCAGAATTTCGGATTTGAATGATCCTGTCGCATCCACCATTTACAGGAGGATCCAAAGCGAGGGGTCAAATTTTCAGGATCTTGAGATTCAGGATGAGCACTGGCTGGTGTCGGTTGCCGTTATCCCTGAATTTTTTGATCGACCATCCGGGGAGGGACCGTTGACAAGTTTATCGGCGATGCATTGATGGCATTCTGGAATGCGCCCGATGAACAGGAGGAGCATGCCGATCTGGCACTTGCCGCGGCGCTTGAGATACAGAAAGTCACCCAAGCTTTCAACAATGAGCGCATGGCAAAAGGGCAAAAACCGCTTGTGACCCGGATCGGTGTCCACACCGGCCGTGTTCTGGTAGGCAATATTGGTGCGAGTGAGCGAATGAATTACACAATTGTCGGTGACGCGGTGAATACCACGGCCCGGCTGGAAGCCCTGGGTAAAGATATTGGTGAGACGTTGTGTATCTCCAGCGATGTTAAGCAGGCCGCGCGCGCCGACTACCCCTGGCGCGAGGTGCATCGCGTGACACTGAGAGGCCGCAGCCAGGAGACGCAGGTTTACTCGATCGATTGAGTATCCTGTTGCTCCTACGCAATCCTATGCAAGATAGGCTATGAGAAAACGGTCAGGGATCAGTCTGGGCATCACCATCCTGGTGACGTTGATTGCCGCAATCAGCGTTGATCTTTCCCGGGGCGATCTTAGCCATCCTTGGTTGTACGGTCACGCCACCGCGCGAACGAGTTTGTTCGCTGCAACAACAGACGGTGTTGATTTTTTTGAAGTCAAAATTTTGCAGAGAATCCCGCATAACCCGAAGCACTTCGTTCAGGGACTGCAGATGAGTGGCGATATTCTCTGGGAAGGAACAGGATTGTATGGCGAGTCCAAGTTAATCAAGCATAGACTTGATCGGGTCGATGGAACCCTCGAACTGCTTTACGAAAGGGCGCTGTCTTCTGATGATTTTGGCGAGGGCCTTGCTGTTCTAGACAAAGTGCTTTACCAGCTCACCTGGAAGAAGCGGCGCGTCTATCGTTACGATCTATCCAAACAAAAACCTTCGCCGCTTGAACCATTGCGCAACGATCGGGAGGGGTGGGGTTTGACGACCGACGGCCATTCACTGATTGCATCGGATGGCTCAGCTTTGCTGGCTTTTCGGTCGGCGAAAGACTTCTCTGTTCAGAAAACGATTGAAGTCCGGTTTCAGGGAAAAGCCATAGATCGCCTCAATGAACTCGAATGGATTGACGGGAAAATCTGGGCCAATGTCTGGAAGACTCCCTTTATTGTGGTGGTGGATGCCGAGACCGGTGAGGTGACCTCGGTAATTGACTGCCGGAGCCTGGTTGAGGACGCCAGGGCATCCAACCCGGATATTGATGTGTTGAACGGAATAGCATGGGATATCTCAAACCGTGAGCTCTACCTTACGGGCAAGCTTTGGCCTTGGGTTTATAGAGTCGTTCTGGATAAAAAAATCAAACCCGAAAGCAAGGCTGGGTTGACGAGTCTGTAGAAGGCAGGGCGTCGACCGCGTTGTAGTCCTAACGTGTTAAATAAATTCGGAAAACTGCCTTTTGGGCGACCTTCGTGATATCTTATAAACTCAGCCGATTTCCATTAAAACTTGACTGGTTTTAGATCAGTCTAATCTGAAAATTATCGGGGCGATAACGCCTGATCTTTCTATGAATACGACTATCAGCCACAAAGAGCATCTATTGAGTAAGAAAAGAGTTTGCGTACTAGGTATTGCGCTTTATTTATTTGCGCCCGCTGTTATTGCGGCCGAGTTGATCGCTGGCACCCAACAGACGGCTGACACGCAACCGTCGCATCAGGTTTCCTCCGGAACCTTTTGGCTGCCCTCGACTATTCAGTTGAGTCAGAACTCAAGCGACGATCTCCTGTTGGACGAAGAAGAAGACGAGACATTGGCATCTGACGAACTGTTGCTTGACGAAAGCGATGGGGACGATCTTCTGACCGATGAAGATTCGCTCTTGGATGACGGCGGGCAGGATGATCTTCTTACCGAAAGCGACGATCTGCTGCTGGATGATGGCAGTGAGGATGGCGGAGAGGGGGATCTCCTTTCCGATGAGGATTCTTTTCTCGACGGCGAAAGTCTGGCAGATGAAGCCGAATCCACGGATGAGGTTGCCGAGGTTGCTGAAGAAGAAACGCTTAGTGCAGCAGAACAGCATGAGGCGCTCTTTGCAGAAAGCCGGTATCCCTCTGCGAATACTTGTGCTGCGTGTCACCCAAAGCAATATCGCGAGTGGTCCGTCTCACAGCATGCCTATGCCCAATTGAGTCCGGTTTATATGGCCATGCAGATCACCATCAACTCGCTCACCAGCGCTACGAACGGTGATTTCTGTATTCGTTGCCACAATCAGGTCGGGATGAACATGGGGGAGTCAATCTATGCGTCTAACCTTGATCGTCATCCGACCTCGCGGGAGGGGATTACGTGTGTGGTCTGTCACAGGGTGAACAAGAACTACGGCAAGGTCAGTGGCCGTCTCGCCTTGGAAGAGGGTGATCTTTATACGGCAATTTATGGCCCCTCAGGAGGCGGTGAGCTCAATCGGGTGCTCGATTCTCCAGGGGAATATCAGGTTTCCACTGATCGCGACCAACCTGGCCGCGCAATCCATGCGACCGCCGAGCAGTTCTTTGCCCTGACCGAGCCCGCATTCTGTGGCTCCTGTCACGACGTAACCCTGCTGAATGGCTTCAGGTTGGAAGAAGCCTTTACCGAATTCAAGCAGACCAAAGCAGCGGCAGACGGCATCTCCTGTCAGGATTGCCATATGGGAGTGACCCAGGGACTCGCCGAGGGCTATGAAATGGGCCCAGCAGCTGAGGTCGGTGGTGTACCAACTGCCTCTCGACGTTTGACCAACCACTTCTTTGCCGGCCCCGATTATTCCATTATTCATCCCGGCCTCTTCCCGCATAGTGTCGAGGCGACTGCGTTGGCGACTCAGCGCGAGTGGCTCAAGTTCGACTATGAGGCGGGGTGGGGAACTGATGAATTCGAAGACTCAGTGGCAGATGACTATGAGTTTCCCGAGCCTTGGCAATGGGTCGACGCCCGGTATGATGCGCGCGCGATACTGGATGAACAATTCGAGCGCCTCGAATGGGCGCGTGAAAAGCGCCTCGAGGTTTTAAAGCATGGATTTGAGCTGAGCGATATCCGGGTGCGCAGCGCCGATGCTTCGGGGATCAGCTTCGAGATTGATGTGATCAACCCCATGGACGGCCACGGTGTTCCAACGGGTTTCGACGCTGAGCGGTTGATCTATCTTGATGTGACAGTAACCGACCCCGTCGGCAACGTCGTTTACCGATCAGGCGACCGGGATCCGAATGGCGACGTCAGGGATTCGCACTCGCTTTATGTACATAACGGTGAGTTACCCCTAGACAAGGATCTTTTTAACCTCCAGACGAAATTTATCGTTCGTCCGGTGCGTGGCGCAGAACGTGAACAGGTCCTGGCGGTCAACACATCGTCAGCAGCCTTGCCGTTCATCCGTCCTGAGACGCGCGCCACCACAATCTATGGCCGGCCGCGGGGAGCAAGAAAACATAAGCAGACCATTGAGCCGAATGGTTCGCGAACTGCGCAATACCGCGTCAACGGTCAGGGCGTATCAGTGCCGGGCGAATACAGCATAGATATCAAACTTGTCTCCCAGATGATCCCCGTCAATCTGATTGATGCAATCAAGGGTGTGGGCTTTGACTACAGCATGAGTCCCAAGCAGATTGCAGACCGGGTTGTAGATGGCGCACTTGTGGTCTGGGAGAAAACGACCAACGTCATGGTCGACAGCCAGACGGCAGATGAAGCAAAAATTGCGACGGCCGACTGACCGCTCAAGTTTGTTGGTTATGAAAGAGTCGCAATCGGGAGTTAAGGCGTGTTTGTTATTGGAATAGTCAAAGATGTTTAAGTATGTCGAGCGAGGTTCTGCCTTTGCTGGACTAGTTGCGATGACCCTGTGCTTGCTTGTTGGGCATCCCACGTGGGCGGCCGAAACCAGCGAGTTCAGCGATGAGCCGATTCCGATGAAGACGCCGGATGAGTTGCCAGCCCGCACACCCCCACTGGTCGAGGTTGGACCAGATTTTCTCGGCCCCGGCAATATTCCTGAGGGAATCGAACTGCCCACGGGAGCGGTTTGGACACCGGCGCTGTGGGTTTTCGGCAGTTATCGCACTGCGCTCCAGTACTTTGATCGAGGGCCTACAGACCAGCTTGAGGAGTGGCGAAACCGTTTGGATTTGTTCGCCAACGTCCATATGACGCCGACGGAACGTTTGCTGGTGGGTATCTCGCCCTTGC
>MDSX01005770.1_pt1 | contig 13463 bp, 15 predicted proteins | sample 811141 | NCBI WGS metagenome assembly MDSX01 (sample SAMN05326642, study PRJNA326480) | marine metagenome | isolation source: seawater | place: Atlantic Ocean: South East | collected 2010
ACGACCTCGAACACGTAACCAAAAGATAAATACACCAACCAAAATGTACACCGTAATCGCCAATCCTGCACTTTGCCCCCAAATAAAGGTTCCCATGGTCAAGAAACTCATCGTAATCAATTCACCTAATGTAAAAACTTCTTTCATTCCAACTCCCAACGAGAAATGCACATCTTTGCCTTCAAAGTCAGGCTCTGGGGGTGGCGTCAAAACGACGTAATACATTGCCGATTCAGGCCACGTCGCTTTACACCCTCCTAACGGCCAATAGAGGCCAACCCCAAACGGTTCAAACTCCGCATATTCGCAAGCATCGCCGTGAATAATTAGCGGTGTCATTTCCAATTCGGGTATACCTGTAGTTGCAGTGATTTGATCTTGGACGTTTTGCGGCAAATCCGTAATGGCTTTGGTGACGTTGCTCTGGCAAACCCCATGCGTCCAACCATACCATTGTCCATTGCAGCTAACCGTGGTCAAATTGGGTCCAAAAATACCAACATCGTAATTGTTTGGAACTTTGTTTCGCTGCAACGAAATCGTCATTTCTTCACCCTTGACGCCTTCCATTTTCAGCCAGACTAATTCGGTTAAATCGCCGTAGACTCCCCATGATTTTTTGGTGACATCTTTGATTTCAAAGGCGCCGCTAGGCACTTTCTCTGGACGTCCGCTTGCGATCGGGAAAATAGGGACGTGGGCAGTTGCTAGATGGATAAGACAAAAGAGGAAGAGTACACGAATCATTTGTTGTATATATAAATTACTGATAGTATTATATAGTATAAATGAGACGCAATATTCAGTATTCGCCAGTCAATGGCCCGTAAACTCTGTCGTGCGCTTTCGAAGTGGCAAAAAATAAATACGCATAGCGTTCCGCAGTAACTTCACAACAGAGCAAGATGAAAAGAAGTAGTCGTAGCATTTTATTTTACTATATACATGGTTTTATACCATAACTAGAACTTTAATTCTGTTTTTAACCACTCCTCGCACTCTTCTACCGTATCCAATGTTTTTGTAAATGTTTTCTTATTTTTCGTATACCTAGCTTGATGTCGTTTCCCATGTGTTTTAATTGATCCCGTACCTTTTTTTCTAGTAGTTCGGTCCGATTCTATACGTTTACCAGTTACATTGAAATGATTCAAAGCTTTGATAGCCTTCTCTTTTGTGAAATATCGTCCAATAGATGTTTTATCTGGATAAGGACCTACTGCTGTATATTTATTGTGTTTTTTGTCAAACCCCACAGTGCCAACTTGATCACGATTGGCATTTCGACGAATTGCAGCTTGTCTACAATTTTCACGTGATTTTTTGCTGAACTTATACCCAGCCGTTCCGTCTCCACCCAAGGTGAGATTATAGCCGCCGTTTGGTGCAAAAGTGTTTTCCACTTTAATATAATAAATTTCAAGATTACTTAGATCCTCTTCTGGAACATCGTCTATGACAATTTCTTTCTTAAAATTATTCCAACCGTGTTTTTGTATGGATTTACTTAGATAGGTTTTACACTTATAATGTTTATGTTCATACATTCTTCTTTTAAAACTGTGTACGGTCTTTCCTATGTATGTCTTCTTCGTCACAAGATTAGTGACCCTGTAGATACATCCAAATCGTTGTTTGGTCATTGGAATCGATAACACTTATATGTTATTATTCTTGGAGCGAGCAGAGCATTAGCTTATTCGGATTGATGTAGTAGATGTGAATCGCATCGCGAATCCCAGCTGATATATGGTTTCTATAGGTGGTGAAATGCTGTTGTGTGGTTAGGGTTGCGCGTGTGTTAGATGTGCACTCGTGTTTTAGTATTAAAAGAGTCAAACTTACGGTTTTATTCACTTTAAAATGGTCTAAGCAATTGGCTTCAGGCAGAATGACGTCTAAAAAATAATCTTTGGCAATCACGTCAAAGTCGTTTATGCGCAACCCGCTTCGCATCATGAATAAAACGGCCGTGCAAAACGCATCGCCGACGTGTTGCTGCGTGTTGTAGGTTGTGAAATTGGTCAACGTCTTCAGTTTCAAGTAGAACTCGCATACGCGATCCGTGTAAAAATTAATAATTAGATCTTGTGTTTCCTTTTCTGGTAAAATGTATTTTTTCGATATTTTTTTCTTGATAATGTTGCTTGCCATCGTAATCATTTCAATGACATTGATAGTCTCTTTTTTCTTGTCGCGTTGCCGTTTGTGTTTGATCCATGTTTTTTGAACATCTTTTTTTAAATCGAATATTTTCTTCCGTTCAATGCGTTGCCGTTCCGTTGAAAATAATAAGCAATGAATGACCTTCTTCGCACACTCTTGTAAGGCGGTGGTTTCCACTCGCACCGTTGTCGAGCTCGTTCGATGGTACTCGTGAAGTCGCTTGTACGAGTTGACCCAGTTCGTGCACTGATAACGAAGTCCTGTCAACGTGCACGTTTGAAATCCATCCGAATATTCTTTCTTGCCATCGCATGTTTCCGAACAAATATGAATTTTCATGTAGTTGCTGATGTAAATGTTTGTAATTTTGTTCGTCAAACATTGGGCATTGCACCATCGTGGGTGGTTCTTGCAAAACGGAGTGCACAAATGCGTCAACTCGTCGCTTAAGCTGTAGACTCTGCCTTCCATCATTTTGTATACTTCAGGACCATTGTAAGTGCCCTTGCAATGTTTTTTGTAGGTAGCTATCAGTTGCTGCTCATAGTTGGTTGAAGCCGTGACATTACTTATTTGACCACCCACAAAGTCATCCCACATCGACATAATTACAAAACACTTGTATATAGGAGCTGGCGCAGTTTATGCAACTCTGCTAATTCATGTAAATAATGCCGTTGAATATGAAAGTTTTTTTGTGCCCAAACCATGACATATTGGATGTTCATGAAAATCATTTAGCCGCTGGAAAATATTTTTTTAACATTGAAAATTTCACTTCCAGAAATACCGTCAAGGGCAAAATCGTCAAACGCCAAATCTCAATAGCTTACGAATTTAGATTCTTCACCTTCATGGTCATGATGACCAAAGCACAATCGTATTTAGCTAGACGAGCAAAGATTAGTGATTCAAGAATGCCACAGTATTCCTCCCCTGTTGCTGTCAAAAAGAAACCATTAGAGACGTGTAGCATCTGCTTATTAGGAATACGTGTGGAGCGGTGCAGCAAAAAGTTAGCGTGTGGGCATATGTTTCATAAAAAATGTATTAAGAAATGGAGCAACTATAATAAAAGCTGTCCGAATTGTAGAGATTTATTTGAAACCTTAAATTTAAGAAAAAAATAGTGTTTTAAAATAGTATATAGTAAGCCAAAACAAAGAAGTAAATCATGAGCGGACGAACAACACCACCAACTCCAGAACAAGGAGCAAGAGGATCAGGTACAGGACCAACTACACCTCCCAACCAAATAAGAAGAGGAGACCCACGAGAACCACCACAGATGGGTGGTCGAAATAATCCAACTGCAAGCACACCCTCTGTACGACGACAATTACAATTTCGCGATCCAGATGCAGAACGACGAAGTAGAGAAGCACAAGAACAATATAGGCAAGGTATAGACGAGGAAGCTCGAGATGCTCAAAGACGCGGGACCATTGTTTCAAGTGTACCGACGGTAGACGCATTAATGAATGTCCCAGAGTTAAAATTATAATTCTAAGCTTACGTAAAATTAAAAACTTTTAAAGCTACTACAGGAACTTCCTCATATATCTCTAAAAATCCATTATACCAAAACCATGCATCCAGTACTAGATGATGCAAAAAGATAATAAGTGTCGATGCAATCAACCACCCATCTCCCAACGCTATTGCTACAACCAAGAACCCTACACTAGATACTGCTACCGCATACAAATTGTATTGCAAATATTTACTTTTGCTTCCTAATGCAATATCCGCCATCGCAATATGAACGTACTGCCCTGCATTACTCAAAAAGATTGTATATGAAACGACCAATACCGACCGTTGCCAGTCTTTTTCTAACGCATCATTGATAGCAAATTGTACAAAGATAAACGCATACGCGCCAACGACTAGGGCTACGCTAACAGCCCATAGGTAGAAGAAAGCACCATCGCCCAAGGGTTTCCAAAGTGCATTGGCGGACATTCTTCCTTCCGTGCTTCGGTTGTATAGGTGTAAATACGAGGCTAGCACTGGGATTCCTCCAACGAGTATAAGTAACAATAAGTCTAAATCCATATCACGGTTACCCTTGAAGTTTTTTTTACTATATAGTAATTTAATACTTATTAATAATACAACAATTATATGCATGGCATAATTTTTCTCTTCTTGTTGCTTTATCAGATTTCATTTACACAAGCAACAGGCACATGCGTCGCCGTGTACATTGATGGATATTATCCTCTATATTCAAAAGAAGATTGTGCCAAAGAATCATCACCTGTAAATGCGGCTACCACGCATGTCTGCTCAAGATTCGATTGTAATAATGTATCATGGACGGCGCCGTGCAGCACAGGTCAAGTGGTAACCAAGCAAAACTGCTTGTCGGGTCACTGCACCAAAAAATACTCTGCCACATGCTACGATGATAGATTTTTACTGAGTCCGTTATACTATGGAGGTACGTGTTCCATAACTTCGCACAGCGGTCCTTCTGGCACCTACTCTTCGTGTACAGGTCTTGGAGGCACTTGGCAATGGCCCGCTACGTTGGATGATTGTCGCGATTATGCCGTTTTGCATATGTATTCTTATTTTTCTTTTCATCCGTCTCATTCGTCGTTAAAATGTATGTTGTCCAATTCAGGTATAAGTTCGGCGGTGACACCTGGCTATACCAGCTGTGGCTCAGGGGATCCAATTTTATGCCCTGAGTGTCCTAATTATACCGAACAAACGTGTCCAGGTGCCCCAGATTACGAATGGCTTTCCGATGGCCATACATGGGATCAGGATGCAGTCGCGCAGGACTATTTCCAACCAAATGGTCTTCGAGAGCACACCGATGTTTGGTATGGAGATTATACTCCAATCGGTCTGACTGGTGACAAAGGCGATAAGGGTGATACTGGTGATACTGGTGAACAAGGTGTCACTGGCAGCACTGGTACTAGAGGATTTAGAGGGTTCAACGGGACTACTGGTGCAACAGGCGTACAAGGAGAAAAAGGTGAACGTGGATTTAATGGTACAGATGGTATCACTGGAGTTCAAGGCGAACGTGGATTTAATGGCACAGACGGAATCACTGGTCTGCAAGGTGAACAAGGTGTGACTGGGGCAACAGGAGCTAAAGGCGATCGCGGTTTTAATGGAACAGACGGGATCACTGGTCCGCAAGGTGCAGGCGTAACTGGCCCACAAGGTTTAAGGGGATTCAATGGTACGGATGGTGTTACTGGGCCAAAAGGCGAAACAGGTAAAACTCCTATACGAGGAATGTGGACCCCAAACGCTGACCCTGTTTACGTGAACGGGGATATAGTGTATTGGAACGACGTGCATTACAGTTTATTATGCGATGTTGTATTAGGGTGCACGTACCCAATCAACATGCCTGGAGTAGACACGCAATGGAAATCCATCAACGGAGCAACTGGAGCAGCTGGTCTTGACGGTCTTGACGGCGTAACTGGCCCGCAAGGCCTACGAGGGTTTAACGGAACGGATGGTAAAGACGGTATTGACGGTAACGATGGTGCTACTGGTCTACAAGGAGAAAAAGGCAGGACCCCATTACGTGGCATGTGGAGCCCAAACGCGGACCCTGTGTACACAAATGGGGATATGGTGGTTTGGAATAATATGCACTACAATCTTCTATGTGATCTTGTATTAGGGTGCACGTACCCAATCAACATGCCAGGAGTAGACAGTCAATGGAAATCCATTAATGGACAAGACGGTAAAACAGGCGCAGCTGGACAGGACGGTAAAACAGGCGCAGCTGGACAGGACGGACAGGACGGACAAGACGGGAAAGATGGCGTCACAGGTGTAGCTGGACAAGACGGGAATGATGGTGTTACGGGTGCTACTGGACCTACCATTGTTAAAGGAATGTATAATCCAACTGTTGATCCTCCTTACATAAGTGGGGATATGGTATCATGGTTGGGATCTCATTATATTTTGTATTGTGATGTCGTATTGGGTTGTACATATCCAATCAACACACCAGATGTGGATACCCAATGGAAAAGACTAAAAGCGATGGATGGAGTCACAGGTGCAGCTGGTTTAGATGGTAAAACTGGTGCAAAAGGCGATCAAGGTGAAGCAGGTGTAACTGGTGCAAAAGGCGATAAGGGTGATCAAGGTGATGCTGGTTTAGATGGTGCCACTGGTGCACAAGGCGATAAGGGTGATCAGGGTGATGCTGGTGTAACTGGTGCGCAAGGCGAAAAGGGCGATAAGGGTGATCAAGGTGATGCTGGTTTAGATGGAGCCACTGGTGCACAAGGCGACAAAGGTGATCAGGGTGATGCTGGTTTAGATGGTGTTACTGGTGCGCAAGGCGAAAAGGGTGACAAAGGCGATCAAGGCGATGCTGGTGCGCAAGGCGACAAAGGTGATCAGGGTGATGCTGGTTTAGATGGTACCACTGGCGCAAAAGGCGACAAGGGTGACCAAGGTGATGCAGGTTTAGATGGTGTTACTGGTGCGCAAGGCGAAAAGGGTGACAAGGGTGACCAAGGCGATCAAGGTAATGCTGGTTTAGATGGTGCCACTGGCGAAAAGGGTGACAAAGGCGATCAAGGTGATGCAGGTTTAGATGGTGTTACTGGTGCGCAAGGTGAAAAGGGTGACAAGGGTGACCAAGGCGATCAAGGTGATGCTGGTACTTCTGGACAAGATGGTGCAGACGGAAAAACTGGTCCGCAAGGCGAAAAGGGTGACAAAGGTGATCAAGGCGAACAAGGTATAACAGGAGCTGATGGACAGGATGGGGCCACTGGCGCAAAAGGCGCTACAGGACCTAGTGTGTACTTTGGATATTGGAGCAACACCGTGCAATATTCCGACGGTTCCATAGTTAAATACGGTTTAAGTAATAATTTACAAATGTATCAATTGCATTGCCCACTAGTAGGTGCTTGCAATCCTGGTGTCCCAAGCGAAGACCCCTTATGGGTTAACTTAAGAGGTGAAGGCGCAACTGGTGCAACTGGTGCACAGGGTCAAAAAGGTGACACTGGTGAACAAGGTATAACTGGTGCGCAAGGTGCCACAGGTATAGCTAGAGCAGTCTATCGAAATGTTTGGCAAGAAACTCAAGTCGGACTTTACGAAGAGTCGGATATAGTAAAATGGACAAATGAATTGGGAGACGATGCCATGTATCAATTGGTTTGCCAGACTGGCTTTCTTTGCGATCAATCCACTAGTCCTGATACAGCTGGAAATTCATGGGTGGAATTAGGCAAAGCTGGTGTAGATGGTGCTACTGGTGCCCAAGGTGAACGCGGTGCTACTGGTAGCCAAGGATTACAAGGTGCCACAGGTGCAAACGGTGCAACAGGCGCACAAGGAAGAGGTAGCTGGCAGGGCCTTTGGGACGAAACGCGTACATTTCAAGAAGGTGATCAGGTCAAATGGTCTGTCAATAATCAACTTTTAACGTGGCAATTAGTATGCGAACCTGGTAACGCATGTAGGTATGGTCAACCTGGTCAACCAAACAATGATTGGGTATTGTTAGGAACAGAAGGCCCGCAAGGTATCACTGGAACACAAGGTGAACGTGGTGAGCAAGGCTTAAACGGTACTCACGGAATAGCAGGCGAACATGGTGCTACTGGGGCGCAAGGTATCACTGGAATACAAGGTGAACGCGGATTTAATGGTACAGCTGGCGAGCGTGGGGCAACAGGTGCGCAAGGTATCACTGGAATACAAGGTGAACGCGGATTCAATGGTACAACTGGCGAGCGTGGGGCTACAGGGGTGCAAGGAGAGCGTGGTGTAGCAGGGTTTAATGGTACAGCTGGTGCGCAAGGGCCTGCTATATACAAAGGTAGCTGGAGCAGCACCTTGACGTACGTAGATGGTGATATTACTAAACATCATTCGCATATTTGGTTTTTGCATTGTAACGGGACATGTGTAAACGGAGTTCCAGGATTTTATGGTACATCATGGGAATTGATGCACGGTCAAGACGGGCAGGACGGCAGTGACGGGAATCATGGGGCAACAGGTGCACAGGGTGTAGCTGGGACTGATGGTGCAACAGGCGCACAAGGTATAGCTGGTCAAGACGGCAGCGATGGCAGAGACGGCCAGAATGGATTAGATGGAAACGCTGCTGGTGGCACTAGTGATAATACAATGGCTATAATAGGCCTTATAGTAGCATTAGTTACATTGATAGGATTTGTTATTTATGTTGTACTTGATCGAACGATGCAACCATCCAGAGGGAATATGAGTGGTCGGTCGTACAACAACACGTATAATAATTCGTTGAACGCAGTCTTGTTAGATAAAGAAATAACGTTACGGTTTTAATGGATACTCATAAGTTTTTAAATGTACTCGCTCCTCTTTTATTTTTCCTTCAAAATTGGATGCATCACCGTTTTCCTGACCTATTTTAGTAAGAATTCTTTTTTTAACAACTATATTGTTTATATACGCGTCTAACGCTTGCATACCCAATGGTTTTTTACTGCTTTGCGCTACCGTTAATCCCAACACTTGATTCACATTATCTTTCCTTGTAAACTCTTTATACATTCTAAATGGAGTTCCTACATTGATGTCGCTAATTATATAATATGCATTGCCTTGTACCGTAAAGTCGTTTATATTTTTATATATGGCTGAATTTTTTGTTCCAGGTGATTTTTTAGCTAATTTCATGTCTTCCTGTTGCACGCGCTTTCCCAACGGTAGGACTTCACCTTGTTTGGTGGTAATGGTATGATCAGTACCCTCCCTGTTAATATCATCTTCATTGCACCATATCCATTGATCCGTTCGTTCGTCTAGTTTTATAACAGAAATACAAATCGGCTTGTCGTTTTCACTAAACGTAACATGCATGACAAATTTGAACTTTGATTGTTCCCATTTCATTGTAAACCCATCTGCGCGAATTTCATCGTTTACAAGGCGCCCTAAACGGTACGTCGTTTTTGTGTTTTTATTTGATAAACGTTCACTTTTCTTTTTTCTTCTACTTTTCTTTTTTCTTCTACTTTTCTTTTTTCTTCCACTTTTCTTTTCTTTTGGTAATATTTTATCAATATAACCCGAGTCAACAGATTGAACCGACTCGGAATCGGAATCGGGTGAACTAATATCCATATGGAAGATATATATACTAGTCGTCGAAAGTATATATATAACACTTTGTAAACAAGTGCATAACCATGGAATCCGATTTAGCAAAAAGCAAAGAGATGGTCGCCAAAATAAGGGACCTATCCTTCTTGTTAAAAGAGACCCAAGGAAAAGTTTCCACCGATGAATACACAAGAAACATCTTGAATTTACTTAGTTACAGTACCTTGTTAGAAAAACATTTTTTAAGTATGCAAAACACCCACTTTGCCAACCACGCAAGGAGAGACCGTCACAAAGATCTCAAACCTGCCTTTCAATTATCAAATCATTTGGCAAATCAGAAGGCCCGCGAATTGCTTGATTAAGCCGCCAATCCCGAAACATAGCCAATAAAATAAGGACGTACAACAGCGCCACCAAGATACATTCTATAAATAAAATAAACGATTCAATCAAAAAACCATACACTGCCCACAGAATTGCTGCTATAAAGTGTATTAAAATCGTCCAAAAACTTAAATCTTGCGTCGTATTCGGAGTCATCACCTTGTACAATTGAGGAGCAGCCGCTACCGAACTTAATATGGCAGCCACCAACCCAAGTGCATTTTCCGTGATACCCGATCCCATCCTATTGACAATTGCGCAATTTTACATCACATATGCATCTGACTATTTCACGTTAAATACGTTAAATAAATACACACACAAACTTGTCAAAACCATATGGAACAAACCGATGACTGAAGACGAATATATATTTCCAAGAAGAACCATGATTCTCGGCAACCAATGCATGGCCTGCTTAGCCACATGTACCCCCCTGCAAAAAGTTGTTGCTTTTCATAATTACCCCAAAGGTGTTTTCCTATATTGCCACCACTTCAACTGCGTTCGACGCGCCGTAAAATCCTATGTCAACCTAGCAGATGAACATAATATTGACCTACTCTACAAACCAGCATTGACCACCAGGGGAACCGTCCGACGGTCCAGTGGAGCCATTCAAGAGTGCAGGTACGCCAGACAATGGATGTGGAAAGATGGAAAAGTCAGATGCTACTTTGAAAATTACGTCAAAGATGTCTTTATTCATCTTTTACCAATGGAATTTCATATCCATACACCACAACGCGTTTGCTTATAATACGTATATATATATAACATATGATAAATAAAACAATGGCGAAAGAAAATATATCACATTCGAAAAAAGCAGGCAATTACCGCAGCGCAAAAAAAGGTGCTGGCATGACAAAGAAAGGAGTCAAAGCATACAGGAGAAAACACCCTGGATCCAAACTAAAAACAGCCGTCACAGGAAAAGCAAAAAAAGGAAGCAAAGCCGCAAACCGACGCAAATCGTTTTGTGCACGATCAAGAGGATGGCATGGAGAACGTGGAAGAGCAGCTAGAAGAAGATGGAAATGTTAACACATAAATCTAGTTAGAATTATTTTTTTTTACCTTTACCTTTACCCTTACGTTTTCGCATCATTTTGAAATCCTGTTTATCCAAACGACCGTTTTTATTTTTATCCAATTTGTATTGATTTCCGATTAATTTTTTTCCTTTTTTACCTTTTCCCTTGTTTTTTGTATATTTTGGCATGATACGTTGTTTTACAACTACTTATTATGTATTATATACCTCGTTTATCAATTATACTTGCATGAAACTTACCCAAAAAACGACCTCAAGTGTTACCAAGACTATCGTACCAAAACATTTCCGAGATCGAGATGGCTCATCACAGCGCATGGGATCCGATGCCGAACAGCTATTCCAACAAAAATGCATCCAACAAGGCATTGAATGGAGGCCTTCCAATAAACAAGAAAACATGATTCATCATATAGATTGTTATGTCAAGCGAAAAGAAGACAAAGAAGTTAGCGTGGACGTCAAATCATGTAAAAAATTGGCGCGATGGCACCCGAAATGCCAAGATAAACTCATTTGGATCGAATGGACAGGCCGATCAGGACACGTTGGATGGGCTAGATCCAAAAAGCTCGATTACGTTGCCTTTGAAATGCTCTCGAAGCACTTTCTTATGGTCAAAAGGCAGGAATTAGAAGACTTTGTTGCTCCGTTGATTGAGAAAAACAGAGGAATCCGACCAAACACTGGAACAGATGCGCGTGATGGGATCTTATACACGCGTGCAAAAAATAAAGACGAGCTTACCTTGCTCAAAAGCGAAGATTTAGTCTTCTTACCTAGTTCCTACCTATTTTAAGTGTTTTGACATCCAATGTCCAGTGCAAATACAATAACAAATACTTTGCCGTCAACGATACCAGTCGCGGTCATTACCATAGCTGAACCATGCACCCGTATAGAGCAGCTGGAATCCGACGTAGAAGAATTAATAAAAGGTTACCATGAATTATTTACTAGAATAGAGGAAATAGAGAAGAAAGTGGAGCGAGCTCAATTAAAACAGGAAAAATTAAACAAACACGTGGTTTACCGTAGTTATGGATAAGAGCACAAACGCCTAACTCTAAGTGTATTCAAATGATTGCCACGCAAACCTTTGGCGCAACCGCCAACCTTCTGAATAAGTTCCTTGACGATACCATACCAAAACTGACATGTTTCATAGCAATACCTAGCATATTCATGTTGAGCTATATGTTTTTAATATATTGGCACGGCCTCCATCTGTTCGTTATGCAGATGCCATTCCCATTGATACTACCGTGTATGGCTTTGGTGGTCGTTGCTGATAGTATTATCATAGAGAAGACAGGTCTCATGCGATTCAATAGACGTTAAGTGGTTCATGTCCAAATACATACAAACGTTTTTAAAAGAAAGACTAATTTATTAATTTTTTTTAAACCTCCAAAGGCTCCAATAATTACTCAATGTTCGATTATAGGCTTCCAATGGTTTTGTATCAAACCATATATATTCTTTGCCATCTTTCTCTTCATAACCAAACTCTATGTCAGCTTCTACAAAATAAAATTTTAACCAATCGCCACATTTGTCACCATTCTCCAGTTCCAAGGTAGTATCGTAATATGCTAACGCATTGTCAAAGTCATAGGTAGGTGCAACCTCATCGGTAATGCCTCTTACATACTCAAAGTAGTCGATATATGTATCCAGTGAACGCAACCAATCAATAACTGCTTCCTCTCCAAGACATGCTTCCATTGCCGTACCTACTTCATAATAAGAATGGCTACGAAATGGTTGAATATTAAGAGATTTCACACAATCCTGTTTTAAAATAGTTGCTACGTTTTCTTCATCCATCCAATTGCTTTCATACACCATACCCACAGATTTAGGATCAATAGGTAATTTGGTAAAATAAGTTTCGAAAAACGTTTTTGTGCATTGTAATGTCAAATCGTAAAACATCATCGGATTCTCCATGGTTTTAGTAACGGTAAAATAGTCTTTGAAAAGAGGCTCCAAAAGAAATTCTCGATGCCCATCTGGTACTGGATAACCATAGCGACCCATTATTGCAACAACAACATCACAACCCTCTTCCAACCAATTGCAAGTATAGAAACCAAAGATACAATCATCCGAATCTTTGTAGTGGGTGCCCATGCTACGCTCATCGTAAATACTTTTTGGAATTTTAAACATTTTTAAGGTTTAAAAAAATTAAAACACTTTTTAGATAATTTTTTCTTTAATTAATTAAATTCTTTTTTGATACCACCAGTATTATATTACTACTAACTATGCCCACCAACACTACAAATATAATACTAGTTAAAATCACATTTTCCGTCAAAAGACATTCCCACACATCATCGAAATCACAATATTCCTCCAACTCCTTGTACGGTCGATAAGAATATGTGTTCAAGTCTGTCACCCCGTTGACTTGTATATGGCATTCTTGAAATGGTTTGATTGGTATAGTTAATACTCTACTGATCTGACTCCAGGGGTTCACCAGATCGTTATAATTTTTTTTTATCCCATCGAAGTTGGTAGCTTTTATAAAGCAATTGAAAGGTTCTTGCTTCACATACAATTTAGACGCAGCACTCACAATATTAGCGACATTGCACTCTGTATAAATGTCACAAATCGCATTGCCTTGCAAAATGTCTGTGGCTGAACTTACGCGGTAGGCGCGGCATTGATTCGTCGCCGCACATACTCTTTCGCACTCCCTTGATAATCCACTCAAACCGTC
>MDSX01026073.1_pt1 | contig 13458 bp, 13 predicted proteins | sample 811141 | NCBI WGS metagenome assembly MDSX01 (sample SAMN05326642, study PRJNA326480) | marine metagenome | isolation source: seawater | place: Atlantic Ocean: South East | collected 2010
TCGATGACCGGTGTCATTACGGGTTCACGTCTTGGAGCCAGTCACGCGATTGGTCATATCCTCGGTGGCAGCGCGGGTGTCCCGCACGGCCATACAAGCTGCATCATGTTGCCCTACGTGCTGAACTGGAACGAAAGCGTCAACGGAGAGCGCCAAAAGGATGTCGCCATCGCCATGGGCCGGCCAGGTGTTGCAGCAGGCCAAGTACTGGACGATTTCATCAGCGGCCTCGATATGCCGCGCCGCATCCGCGATTCGGGGGTCAAAGAATCAGATCTTCTACGCCTTGCTGAAAACTGCATGCTCGATGACTGGACGTATTCCAACCCACGCGAAATTCGGTCGCCGGAACAGGTAATGGAAATTTTGAGGATGGCGTACTAGCCGTCCTCCATCAATTCCCAGGCCGGCTTCTGATCGGGCCTGAACGTACGCCGCCACGCTTCCATTCCCAGCAGTAGCGACGGCGTACCGCCAAGAATGAAGCCAAGGGTCGCGACCTCGAAGAATTCTTCTTCCGTCACCCCCGCCTTAACACCAGCGATCATATGCGCGCGTATGTGGTCGGGATGGGCATTCCGCGCAATGTCGACAGCAACATGGACGATTTGCTTGGTCTTCCGATCAAGATGGCGTTCCTTGATGTTCGCAAATTCCAGCCAGCGCTGGTAGTGCTGCATATACTCGGTATCCGCCTCATTCATAATCTCATGAACACCCAGGTGAAATCCGCGTTTCTCATGCGCGCGCGCCAATAGGTTTTCTCCTGTCTCGTCAATCATCGTCTCATCGCTCATCGTCTGCCACTCCGGTTATAAGTTTCGCTGTAAGTTAGAAAGGCGCGTGAGATGATATGACAAGTCAAACCAGAACCCGAAGGAGAGGCGAAGAGAATAGCCTCCGAGGCCATGTCGTGCATCAGCCGCAATTCCTGATGTGTCAATTCGTCGAGTTCGCTCGGCGAATTATCGGAAGGTTTTCCCTTCCTCAGAGGCCTCTTCCTCTCCGTAGGCATTAGCCGATGCCTCCACTAGGACAGCTCTCCCCCGCGACGGCGATATTGCCCGCAACCCAGCAGTATATTGAATCGTATCATATATTGTTAAATCAAAAGGTTTATTATCGATCTCACCTTAATCGAGCCTAGGTTGCTGATAGGGAGGTTGAATTCATGGCAGAATATGACGTACAGGCCATCGATGCGGTGGTAAACATTTTCAATGACGACGCGTTGCAGCACCGGCCCGATTGGAAGGACGGTTTCTTCGGCGGCAAGATTGGTGCCGACACGGCAACGGTCCAAGGGGTTGAACTAGACGAGATGCTGCGCCGCATGGACGCGGCCGGCATCGAACACGGGTTTCTGATCGCCACAAAGTGCGGCCCGCTCGGCCATGCGTCCTGTTATCACCTGCCACCCGAAGTAGTTGACAAAGCCATCAAGCAACACCCGGATCGTTTCTTTGGGCTGCACGGCGTCGACCCAACGCAAGGTATGCAGGCGGTCTACGCGCTGCAGGAGGCCGTCGAGAAACACGGATATGTTGGCGCACATGGCTATCCGCATTGGTTCGAGCTTCCAATCGACCATGCGCGCTGGTACCCTATTTACGCGAAATGCTGCGAGCTCGATGTACCGATCCAACATCAGATTGGCCAATCACTCGTCTATGCGCCGGACTACCCATGCCGATCCGTTGGCCAGCCGATCACCATGGACGGTGTCGCCTGTGACTTCCCCGAGCTGAAGCTTGTCGGCATCCATGTTGGGATCCCCTGGGCCGACGAAGCCATCGCTATGGCCTGGAAACATAAGAATGTCTACCTAGGCTCCGATGCGCACGCACCGAAACACTGGCCCGCAAGTTTCATAAATTACATCAACACTTACGGTCAGGACAAAGTGATCTTCGGCACAGATTTCCCAGTGCTCGATTTCGAGCGCACTCGACGTGAGATCGAAGACCTGAATCTGCGCGAAATACCGAAACGCAAGTTCCTCCGCGAAAACGTCATTAAGCTCTACAAGCTCGACGAACGCGGCGTGAAACTTTCCGGTAAGTGAGGCTCCGACCATGAGCAACTATCGACTAACCGACGAACAACGCAGCCTCAAAGAAGCGGCGCGGCGTTTCGCCGAAAATAAACTTCGCCCGATTGCACTGGAGACCGAGCGGAAGGGCGAAGCGATGTCACGCGAAGCGTTGAAGTTGATGGCAGAGAACGGCTATGTCGGCCTCGACATTCCGACAGAATACGGTGGACTGGGCCTCGACATCATGGGCTGCGCCGTGGTCCTGGAAGAACTCTCCTCGGTCTGGTTTTCCGCTTCGACCAATGCGATGAGCCTGTTGACGGGCCCCCTGCTGGTCTTCGGCACGGATGAACAGAAACAAAATTACTTGCCGGCAATTTCATCGGGCAACTTGCTCACCGCCTTCGCGCTCACTGAAACGGACGCCGGTTCCGACGCCTCCTCGATCCAAACCTTCGCCGCACGGGATGGGGACGACTGGGTGATCAATGGGCGCAAAATTTATATCACCAACGGCGCCCGCGCAGATCTGATCGTACTTTTTGCACGGACAGATAGAGACGCCCCACGTGGTGAAGGCATCACCCTGTTTCTGATTGAAAAAGGCTCGCCCGGCTTCTCAGTCGGACAGAAGTACGATATGCTGGCTCATACGGCGAACCCAGTGGCTGAGCTCGTTTTTGACGATTGTCGAGTTCCGAACAGCTGTATCCTCGGTGAACCCGGCGGCGGGTTCAGATATATGCAGGTTGGATTCTCGAAAGCTCGTGCGACATATGGCGCTCGCTGCGCAGCGGTGGCGCAAGCGGCACTCAATTACGCGCTCGACTACATGCAAACACGTGAGCAATTCGGCCAACCGCTTTCATCATTCCAAGCATTGCGTTTCCGGGCGGCTGAACTTTACGCCAAAATTGAGGCCGCCCGCCAGCTCTCCTACCACGCCTGCGCACTTGCGGACGCTGGGACTGACGATGCGCCGGTCGCCGCTTCAATGGCGAAACTCTTCGGCAGCGAAGTCAGTACCAAGGTGACGGAACAATGCATCCAGTTCCTCGGCGGACACGGACTGGATAAGGATCATCCCGTCGAGCGCTTCTATCGGGAAACGAAGCTCTTCCAGGTTGGGGACGGGTCAAGTGAGATGCTGAGCCTCTTGATCTCGCGCCATCTGAACAAACAGGCGCAAGCCGGCATGCACGCGCGCCTAGCGAGCGATTGAATGCGGCTGCGGCTCAGCTCGACAGCTTGAGTTTCTTGGCAATGATCTGGAGCATGACTTCGTTTGAGCCGCCGCCAATAGCACCCACTTTCATATCGCGGTAGTGGCGGCTGATGCGGTTCTCCTGCATTATCCCCTGACCTCCCCAAAAGCGCAGGCATTCGCCCGGCACCCATTCGCAGAGGCGGCCCATCTTATATTTCGCCATGGATGCCAGGGTCGTGACATCTTCACCGGCGACGTACTTTTCCGTGGCTGCATGCAACATGGCACGGAGCGCTTCCACCTCCGTCTGCATCTCGGCGATCCGAAAAGCGACGAACTGGTTATCGATAATTGCCCGGCCGAATGCACTCCGGTCACGGGTATACTCGATAGTCGTATCAAGCGCATCTTTGAGGATCCCGAGAGACCGCGCGACAACATAGAGGCGTTCCTCTTGGAACTGCTCCATCTGATAGATGAAACCACGCCCCTCTTCGCCTATTAGGTGATGGCCCGGCACCCGTACGTCATCAAAGAAGATCTGCGCGGTATCCGAGGAGTTAAGCGCCATCTTTTCCAGTTTGTGCCGGGTCACACCAGGCGCATTCAATGGCACGATGAACAAGGACTTATTGCGGTGGGGTCCGTTTTCTTCGCTGGTATTTGCGAGCATGCACATCCAGTCAGCCTGGATCCCATTGGATATCCACATTTTCTGACCGTTGATGATCCAATCGCCACCATCGCGCCGTGCACTGCTCTTGACGTTTGCCACATCAGAACCGGATCCGACCTCGGACACGCCAATGCAACCGACGATGTCGCCTGCGAAGGTTGGCGTGAGCCATTCGCTGCAAAGCTCCGATGATCCGTATTTCGAGAGTGCAGGCACGCACATGTTGCTCTGGACGCCAATCGACGTGGAAATCCCATAAGCATGGATGCCGCCCATTTCCTCTGCACAAGCGACCTCATAAGAGTAGTCGAGCTCTGAGCCGCCGTAGTCCGTTTGCCGCGAGATACCGATCAATCCGGCGTCACCGAGCAATTTCATGACGTGATGCGCTGGAAACTGACCTGCTGCTTCCCACTCGTCGACATGCGGATTGATTTCCTCGTCGACTATCCGTTTCGCCGTGCGGCGCAACTCCTCATGCTCGTGGGTCCACTGCATCGAATTTCTCCAGAATTACAATCGCGCACGTTCTAGCGCGCCCAGACCCACGGAAAAACTAAAAATGAACCAGACTAACAAACATTGACATTTTATCGATAATTTCTTCATATCGCGTTAGCTATTCTTACGCGCGGTTGTGCGTGGACAGGGAGAGAGAAAATGAACGGAAGTGGCGCAATGAAATCCGGTTGGCAATTTTGGATCGACCGAGGCGGCACATTCACAGACGTCGTCGCACGCACACCGAAAGGCGAGCTAATAACCCACAAACTTTTATCAGAGAACCCGGAAGCCTACCGAGATGCCGCCGTCCAGGGTATTCGAGACCTCCTGGGCGTCGCCAAAGACGAGCCAATTCCATCCGGCAAAATCGACGCGGTCAAAATGGGCACAACGGTGGCAACTAACGCCCTGTTGGAGCGCAAGGGAGACCGAACCCTGCTTGCGACGACCGCCGGATTCCGCGATCAGCTGCGCATTGGTTATCAGGCACGTCCCGATCTATTCGCGCGCCAGATCGTCCTGCCCGAGATGTTGTATGAAAGTGTCATTGAAATTCCAGAGCGTGTCCGCCCCGATGGCAGCGTCGAGACGCCACTCGATGCCGGAGTGAGCCGCGAGCAGATGCAACAAGCATATGACGACGGCATTCGTGCCGTGGCGATTGTATTCATGCACGGTTATCGGTTCCCGGATCATGAACTGAAAGTGGCCGAGATCGCCCGAGAGATCGGCTTCACCCAGGTCTCCACCAGTTATGAAACCAGTCCTCTGATGAAGTTCGTCAGCAGAGGTGATACGACTGTTGTCGACGCCTACCTGTCGCCTCTACTTCGGCGCTACGTCGATCAAGTGGCGGCCGAGCTTGGCAACACCCGGCTAATGTTTATGCAGTCAAATGGAGGACTGACCGACGCCAATCTTTTCCAGGGAAAGGATGCAATCCTATCTGGCCCGGCGGGAGGCATTGTCGGTGCCGTCGAAACCGCAGCGCAGGCCGGGTTCGAGCGAATCATCTCGTTCGATATGGGCGGCACGTCGACCGATGTCGCGCACTATGACGGCGAGTTTGAACGCGCTTTCGAAACCTTGGTCGCAGGCGTGCGAATGCGCGCGCCTATGATGATGATCCACACGGTCGCCGCCGGCGGGGGCTCAATCTGCTTCTTTGACGGGTCGCGGTACCGTGTGGGCCCTGAGAGTGCCGGCGCCAATCCGGGACCCGCCTGCTATCGCCGCGGCGGACCGCTTACGGTGACCGACTGCAACGTTATGCTCGGCAAGCTGCAACCGGACTTCTTTCCGAATGTCTTTGGTCCGAATCAGGATGAACCGCTTGACGCCGATGTGGTCCGGGAGAAGTTTGAGGCATTGGCCCAAGACATACATGACGCGACCGGGGACCATCGGACGCCGGTCGAAGTAGCGGACGGGTATCTCAAGATCGCCGTCGAGAACATGGCGAACGCGATCAAGAAGATTTCGGTCCAGCGCGGATACGATGTCACCGGTTATACGCTGAATTGCTTCGGTGGCGCCGGCGGCCAGCACGCCTGCCTGGTGGCTGACGCCCTCGGTATGACGAAGGTTCTGATCCATCCATTTGCCGGCGTCCTCTCCGCCTATGGCATGGGTCTCGCAGATATTCGGGCACTGCGCGAACGCGCCGTCGAAGCTATACTCGAGCCTGGCGCGATGAAAGCACTCGATGAGTCGCTCAACGAGCTTTCAGTTGAAGCGAAGGGCGAACTCGCACGTCAGGGGCTTGCCGAGGAACAAGTCGAAGTGTTGCGGCGGGCCCACCTTCGCTACGAGGGAACGGACACGCCGCATCTAATTGACGTCGGGACACCAAGCGAAATGCAACAGCGGTTTGAAGACGCGCATCGTCAACGCTACGGCTTCATCATGCCGGGAAAGGCACTCATAATTGAGGCAGCAGCGGTTGAAGCCATCGGCATGATGACCGATCTCGAGGAACGAGAGCTTGGCCCAGGAGGTAATACGAGCGTATCCCCCTTAGCAGAAGTTACCTCTTTCATGGCGGGCGACGGGCACAAAACACCGGTCTTCGATCGAGACACTTTCGCTCCGGGCACCGTTATCGACGGGCCTGCCGTCATCCGGGAACAGACCGCGACGACGATCGTCGAACCCGGTTGGCGCGCGGAACTGACTCCGAAAGGCCATCTCGTGCTGAATCGGATCGGCGAGTTGCAACGCGAGTTCGCTATCGGCACGGAGTGCGATCCCGTCATGCTGGAGGTCTTCAACAACCTGTTCATGTCGATCGCGGAGCAGATGGGCCTCACACTTGAGAACACAGCGTTCTCCGTAAACATAAAAGAGCGCCTCGACTTCTCCTGCGCAATCTTCGATCCAGACGGCATGCTGGTCGCCAACGCGCCACATATCCCCATCCATCTTGGCTCCATGAGCGCGAGCATCCGCACTGTGTTGCGCGAGAACGCCGGAAAGATGAAACGGGGTGACGTCTTTGCCGTCAACGCCCCGTATAACGGCGGCACGCACTTGCCGGATGTCACTGCCATAACGCCGATTTTCGACGATGCTGGGGAAGAAATTCTGTTCTTCGTGGCGAGCCGTGGACATCACGCAGATATCGGTGGCATCACACCGGGTTCGATGCCGCCCGACAGCAAAGTCGTCGAAGAGGAAGGCATCTTGTTCGACAACTTCCTATTGGTCGATGGCGGCGATTTTCTCGAGGACAAGTTGCGCAAGCACCTCGCCGACCACCCGTATCCGGCGCGCAATCCGGATCACAACGTCGCAGACCTTAAAGCGCAGATCGCCGCGGGCGAGAAGGGCGTGCAAGAAGTCCGTAAGATGATCGATCAGTTCGGCCGCGATGTCGTACACGCCTATATGCGTCACGTTCAGGACAATGCCGAGGAGCAGGTTCGCCGTGTCATCGACGTGATGCAAGATGGCGAGTTCAGCTATCCAACAGACGAGGGTGCCGAGATCAAGGTGAAGATCACATTTAACAAGGAAGAGCGCTCCGCGACCGTTGATTTCACCGGGACCAGTGCGCAGCGACCTTCGAACTATAATGCACCGTCCGCGGTGGCTCGTTCCGCCGTATTGTACGTCTTCCGTTGTCTCATTGACGATAATATCCCGCTCAACGAAGGCTGCCTCAAGCCGATCAACATCATCATTCCGGAAGGCTGCATGCTGGCACCGAAATATCCCGCCGCGGTCGTCGCCGGTAATGTAGAGACCAGTCAGGTGGTGACCGACACGTTGTTTGGTGCGCTCGGGGTCCTCGCCGCAAGCCAAGGCACCATGAACAACGTCACCTTCGGCAACGACCGTCACCAGTACTACGAGACGGTCTGCGGTGGATCGGGAGCCGGACCGGATTTCGACGGCACCTCTGCGGTTCATACACATATGACCAATACACGGCTGACCGACCCGGAGATCCTCGAATGGCGATATCCGGTTCTTCTAGAAAGTTTCGGCATCCGCGATGGCAGTGGAGGTGCAGGCCGCCACAAGGGGGGCGCTGGAACGCTCCGTCGCATTCGCTTTCTTGAAGATATGGAGGTCATTATTCTTTCAAATCACCGTATCGTGCCGCCATACGGCATGTCCGGCGGGGCCACGGGCGAGTGCGGCCGCAATTGGGTCGAGCGAACCAACGGGTCAACCGAGGAGATGACGGCTATGGACAAGCGAAGCGTTAAGACAGGCGACGTGTTCGTCCTCCAGACACCAACGGGAGGCGGATACGGACCGGCCACCGAGCGGGCCGAACCGCTGCCTGAAGCGTCAGAGTGATGAGCCAGGCAGGCAAGAGCCGGATCGTATCCTCCGCGCATCTCGTCGCCGAGGAAGCCGCGGAGACCAGCGAGCTCGAATACGGTCTATGCGTTGCAACTAACGCGTTCAACCGATGGATCGTTCGCTGCATGACAGCCGCCGGCACACCGGACCTCGGGACCCTCGATATCATGGTGTTACACACCGTAAATCATCGGGAACGCCCAAAGAAGCTGGCAGATATCTGCTTCACCCTCAATATCGAGGATACACATACGGTCAACTACGCCCTCAAGAAACTGCTTAAGCTCGACCTGATCGAAGGAGAGCGGCAAGGCAAGGAGCGTTTCTACCGAACAAGCGAACAAGGCGAAGCCGCTTGTCGGCGTTACCGCGAGGTCCGAGGCTCCTGCCTGATCGAAACCCTTACGGCGCTCGGCACCGTCGATACCAAGGAAATCGGCGACGCAGCGCGGGTCCTACGGGCACTGTCCGGGCTCTACGATCAAGCGGCGAGGGCTGCGACGAGCCTGTAATTTAGCTAGCCGCCGCCATAGGGTCGTGCATCGATAAACACTTGAACTGCAAAGAGCGCGTGTTTAATCAGAGACAACCCCCAGGGACGAGTAAGGGGCAGTTAGAGATATCAATGCGGTTACTTTTCGGCATTTCGCTAGCTTTTTTGCTCGCGTTCACCACCGCTGCAACGGCTGTGACCAAAGGCGTGCCGGAAGACGGTATTTTGTCTTTCGACATCGTCCGAAACGGCAGTGCAATCGGCACCCATACCTATCGCTTCAACCAATATGGCGGGCGCACCGAGGTGCGTATCAAAACCGAAGTTGATTTCAGGCTGCTCCTTATTCCGGTATATCGGTTCGAGCACGAATCACACGAAGTCTGGGAAAACGGCCGTCTTTCCTCACTTGAATCAAACACCAATGATAATGGCACGCTCGTAAAATTGCAGGTCTTCCGCGACGAGGACTCGCTCATGGTGATGGGTGAGGATGGTGAGTTGCACGTCGATCGTGAGATCATACCGGCCAGTCTTTGGAATCGAATGATGCTCGAGCGGAAAGAAACGTTGACGACAATTTCGGGCAACTTAAAGCGGTTTGAAGTCACTTATGTCGGTCAGGAAAACGTCGAAAATCCAGGTGCTACGTCACCTGCGCAACATTTTCGGCTCAGCGGAGAATTTGAACGGGAACTCTGGTACGATGCGAACGATATCCTCGTTCGAGTTCAGTTCGAAGCCTCCGATGGCTCTACCGTCGCCTACGTCCTAAAGTAGCGACCATACCTCCCATTATCATTTTTAAGCGAGGGACCTAACACTGATTTTACGTCCTATTCCCGTCCGAGAAGTAGGGAGAGCTTCTCCTTGGGCGGTACAATATCCGTGACGAGATCGCGTAGGAGACGTTTGTTGGTCAGCGGCCCGACTGTTACAGGTTCGCGGCCAAGGCGTGCAGTACACGCGTACACGGTTTTACCGTCAACTTTGACCATACATTCCTTGCATGTATTCGCATTTGTGCAGCTGTAGCGAATGGCTAATGACGAATCGGTATTCGCCCGTACCCAGATGAGCGCATCGAGAACGGACATGCCTTCGCGATACGGCACAGCAAACTCGTCGAAGGTTGGTTCGTTGTCGGGACCACCCCGCTGTACACGAAGCATCGCTGTCTCTTGAGTCATCGGTTGGCCTCCAACGGTTCGACTGCAATGGGATTTTTTACCAACGCTGTCGTTTCGACACAAAGCGCGTCGCCCTCTAGCCGAGTAATAAGATTCTGTGCCTGTCCGGGGTCAGTCCGCGGAAAGTCATCGCGTTGATGCGCCCCACGACTTTCCGTACGCTTTATCGCACCGAGGACAATCGTTTCGGCGGCCAGCAGGCCGTTCCAAAGATCGAACCAATCCTGCATTGACAGCGCGAACCGATGATCGCTCTCAGAAGGCCTATCCCCAATTTCGCGGCGCATCTCCCGAATTCGGCGGAGTGCCGCAGCAAGCCCCCCCTCGGTTCGCAGCAGGCCGACGTCTCGCCACATTATTTCTTGCAGATCGACCAGCAATCCGGCGAGACTGGTCCCGTAATCCGTCGCCGAGATGTCGCGGCTGGCACGAATGCGTTCAACTGCACTTTCGGCGGCTGCGTCCGACCACTCCCTGTCGCGTCCCGCCGCCGCCCCAGCTGCAAAGCGCCCTGCTCGTTCGCCGAAGACAAAGGCTTCGGAAATCGCATTACCGGAAAGCCGGTTTGCGCCATTCGCACCACCGACGGCTTCACCAGCGGCGTAGAGACCGGACACCTGGGTCTCCATGCGTGTGTTGACCCTGATTCCGCCCATGTGATAATGCGCTATCGGCGCCACCTCGACACTCCGTTCTCTAAGATCGATACCGTTCTCGGCCAACCGGTCGATTACCGGACCGAATGCAGACCGAAGTTCATCCTCAGGGATATGCTTAAAACTCAGAAACGCGCCGCCAGCTGGTGACCCCCGACCTGCAGCAACTTCCTGCAAGATCGCAAAAGATACCACATCTCGGGGCGCCGTGTACTTATCGGTGGTCTCAGCATGACCGTAATTTTGGACGAATTCCTTGCCATCGGCATTCAACAATCTCCCACCAAGCTTGTAGCGGAAGGGATCCCACATAATAGGATCCATACCGACCATTCTGGGCGCAAGGTGCCCTATCGGGAAGAACTGCACGAACTCCATATCGATGAGTTCCGCACCGGCGCGAAGCGCCAACGCGTAGGAATCGCCCCCCATGTTCACCGAGGCGCTATTCCGCTGATAGAGACGGGTTAGCCCACCGGCAGCAAGGATCACCGCATTCGCCTCGATGCGCACCGGCTCTCCTGTTTCCACGTCCAGGCCGACGGCGCCGACAACCTGATCTCCATCAACAATGATGTCTGTCACAGTCAGCTCACCAGCGCGACGCAAATTATCCGCGCGTCCCAATTGGGTTCGTAAGGTTTTTGCGACCGCCGGCCCCGTATTGAGGAAATCCACATAGACGCATCGCTCCACCTGATGTCCAGGTGCCATAACCTGCTTTAGATGATTACCTTCCCGCGCCCAACCTACTTTCCATTCCTCCATCTCCCGGATGCGAACAGGCGCTTCTTCACAGAGGACAGCGGCGAGTTCCTCGTTGCAGAGGCCGCGACCAGCCTCAAGGGTGTCACGCAGATGATGCGTCCAGTGATCCGGTTCCTGCTCACCGACAGCGGCGGCAACAGTCATCTGCGCCATTATGGTTGCGCCGCCACGGCTAATCAGACTTTTGTCGACTAGGACGACGTCCGCACCGTTACGCGCCGCGGAGATTGCCGCATACATGCCGGCACCGCCCGCACCGACCACCAAAACATCCGTTGAAACTTCAGCCGCCATTATCTTATTCGAACTCCTCGACGATAGCCCTTACCTTGACCCGCTGCTGATCGGGAGGAAAATCTCCAGCCGCCCAATGAATTGTTGAACGCTGATCCCAAATCAAAAGATCCCCGACCGACCAATCATGCACATAGGTATTGTCCGGACGTGCTGCATGCACGACCAAGCGCGAAAGCAACTGCACGCTTTCCGTTGGCTCCAGTTCGCGAAATCGTCGCGAGTGTGTTTCGTTCAGGTACAGCGCGCGTTTGCCCGAGACCGGATGGACCTTAACGACCGGATGAACGGCATACACGCTATCTTCATCCTGATGGTCATCCAGCGGATTCTCAAACATTGTGCCAAAATGGCCCGCGCCGTGGCGGTGCAATCCAGTGAGGCCCGACACCCGCGCCTGCACATCCGCATCCAGGGTCTCATATGCCGCACACATATCCACAAACAAAGTGGCCTCTCCCTCGGATTTAACCTCAATAGGCATACAGAATGCCGAGCTCGGGCGATTCCTGGGTGCAGCTTCCGTCCGAATGCCAAGTCGTGGCGCGCGTGTTTACAAAGGCATCGATAGATCCGTCTTCCGCCAAATCGGTCAACCAGACCAAATCGGGCGATTCCGCATGTCTGTATTTTCTTAGTACATGCTCCTGCAATGGGCCGAACCCTCTGGCAAAAGTTTGGAATTCGGACACGGCAAGCGGTGCACCGCGGAAAACCAACACTTTGTGCTCTGCAATCGCATTTAATAAGCCCGCATAGCAATTATCACTCACCGATTGTGAGAGATCGACCCCTTCGACAACGGCGCCGATGCTCGAACCAAGAGAGGAAACGGGGAAACCCGTCATAGATTTCTCAACATTCGTCGGTAAGCGGCGAAATTTTATCACCATCGACCAGGAATCGCCCCGAGCCGTATCCGGCGGCCTCGGGAATGGTCATGATCCTGTGGTCATCATTGCCATTAACCGGCTTGCTCTTCGGCAATACCGTGACAACCTCGCGACCGGCAGTAACCAACATCGCATCATCCACGGTTCCGTTCTGTTCCAACAACTCAAGGTTCAAACGCGTCGGGAACATCACGTTGCGCTCGCCGCTTTCACCTGCGGCAACCGCTTTCGGCGGCCGAACCCAGACTGAATGAACCGACTCGCTGCCGTCGTGTTCCGCCTTCTGGCGCCGCGGCATTCGAGTTAGGAAGAAATGCGTATCGAACCGTTTAGGACGACCCAATGGCGTGATCCAATGCGCGAAATACGCTAAGCGATCGCAGCATAACCGCAAGTCTTCCTTCGCGACAATCTCGCCCCACTCAACGTCTCCCGCGTTTAGCGCTGAATGATATTTTCCGTAAAAATCGTGTGCTTCTTTTCCTTCAAGAACGGTTTGCACATCCGCATGCCGTGCGAGGACGACACCGCATTCTTCGAATGTCTCACGGACGCCTGCAACACGCAGTGCGGCCTCCGCCTCGGTTAATCCGTCAATGCCATCACAACGGGCAAGCAACGAAGGGGTAGAATCTTCAGGATCGACAAGACCGCCAGGGAAAACCAAGGCAGACGCGAAATGCATGCGATGGCTGCGCTCCACCATAAACACTTCGACTCCGTCTTCGGCATCACGGATAAGGAGCACTGTTGCGGCCGGCACCGGGGTGGCCGGATTCTTGGCTTGTTCGGACATAGAACCTCTCTTGGAAACTTCTCTAAAGCTAAGCCTTTACGTCGGCGTTACAAGCACGCCATTACCGTGCTATGTCAGTTCTCAACACGACAGAATGAAACGGAACAGCGATATGCCAAACGACTCCGCCCCA
>MDSX01105070.1_pt1 | contig 13449 bp, 9 predicted proteins | sample 811141 | NCBI WGS metagenome assembly MDSX01 (sample SAMN05326642, study PRJNA326480) | marine metagenome | isolation source: seawater | place: Atlantic Ocean: South East | collected 2010
ATACAAATGGCTAATATTGCAGCAATTATAGCAAATAAAGGATATTACTTTACACCTCATTTAGTTAAAAATATAAATGAAAATGGAATTTATATTGATATCAAAAAGAATTATACCACTATATCTTCTAAACATTTTAATAAAATAATTAATGGAATGACTGATGTCATGGAGAAATCAGAAGGTACTGCTCAAAAATCAAAAGTTGAAAATCTAAATATCTGCGGAAAAACTGGTACAGCACAAAACCCTCATGGTGAGGATCATTCAACCTTTATAGCTTTTGCTCCTAAAGAAAATCCTAAAATTGCAATCGCTGTATATGTAGAAAATGGAGGGGCTGGATCAGAATGGGCTGCCCCAATTGGGGCATTAATTATAGAAAAATATATGAAGAAATCTGTCTCTAATAAAAATATAGAAAATAAAATAATGAAAGGTGTTTTAGTATCTAAATAATGAGAAAAACTAAAAATATTTTTGGCGAAATTGATCTTGTTACCATAGGATTGTATGTATTACTTGTACTTTTTGGATGGATAAATATATATTCTTCTAACTACAATCCTGAATCTCTATCATCAATTTTTGACTTAAGCACTCAACACGGAAAACAATTGCTTTTTATTGCCATATCATTTATTAGTGGATTCTTGATTTTAATTATTGACTGGCATTTCTTTGAAAATATATCCATGCCTTTATACTGGTCTATAATATTTCTACTCATTATTGTTTTATTTATCGCAGATGAAGCTGGAGGTGCTAGCTCATGGATTCCAATTGGAAATTATAAAATCCAACCCTCTGAATTTGCTAAATTTGCTACAGCACTAGCTCTTGCTAAAATGTTTAGTCAAGATAAAAGTAATTCCTACTCATTCAATATTCAAATAAAAAATTATTTGATAGTAGTAATCCCGGCCATCTTAACTCTTCTCCAAAATGATTTAGGGACCTCACTAGTTTTTTCTGCTTTTTTAATCGTTTTTTATAGAGAAGGATTATCTGGAAATATATTAATTGCAATTATCGCAACAATATTAATTGCTTTTGCAAGTTTAATCTTCAATCCTATATTATTATCTATTATTCTGACTTCTTGTATAATCTTATTTTACTTATATAGTAGTAAAAGAAATAAAAACTTAAAAATTGTATTACTAAGCATCTTTAGTGTTAATTCCATTATCCATATTGTTAACTTTTTAATGTCACAAATTCTACTCCCACATCAAGTAAAAAGAATTAATATATTTCTTGGCAAAGAATTTGAGCCATTAGGTGCTGGATATAATTTACTACAGTCTAAAATAGCTATTGGATCAGGTGGTTTTTTGGGAAAAGGATATTTGAATGGTACTCAAACAAGATTCGACTTTGTTCCAGAACAATCAACAGATTTTATATTCTGTACAATTGGTGAAGAATGGGGGTTCCTTGGAAGCATAATCTTCCTAACTATATTCGCGATTCTTTTAATTAGGATCATACTATTATGTGAAAAACAAAAATCAAGATTTTGTAGAGTATATGGTTATAGTTTAGCAGGGATACTATTTATTCATTTACTCATTAACTTAGGAATGACAATTGGACTAGCTCCTGTCATTGGAATTCCTCTTCCTTTTATTAGCTATGGAGGGTCGTCTCTAGTAGGATTTACTATCTTATTATTTATCTTTCTAAATCTTAATTCCTATAGAATGGATATACTGAGATAAAAGATATAATTAAAACTCTGTATCTCTGTTGTCAACAATCAAAGAATTTCTCCTAATAGTTTCTATTAGTGATTCATAAATAGACTTACCTTGTATATTGGATTGTTGAACACTTGAAGTCTTAATGTTATTTATTTGCAAATCAGTAGGATTTTGCGTATTCAATTTTTGCTTTATATTAACAAAATAAATAGCATTATTTCCCATTACCGGAATGCTAGAAAATCCTATTTCACCTGAATTAACAAACCCTTCTAATGAAGGCTCATTCTCAGCAGACAATGTTTTTAACTTATCAAAATTAACATTAGATAATGAATCTATTGAAATTTTATACTCTTCAGCCACATCAACCAATGAAGCGAATTTCTTATTAAATAATATCTCATGTTTTTTTTGTTTCTGTATCTCTAAAATTATTTGTTCTCTTACATCTTCTAAAGGAATATTTCCCTTATTATTAATTGAAGACAAACTAGCTATCACATGGTTATCTGTACATATCAAAGGTACTGAAACAACATCCCCAACTTTTCGATTTACTTTAACATCACCACTCCAGCCATAAAGCCATTTTACCACATCTCTGGCTTGAATTAAACCTGAAATAGAAAAACTCATATTATGAAGATTAAAATCCTCTCTAACTAACATATTATTTGATTCAGCATACTTTCTGAAATCAAGATTAGATTCCGAATAATCCTCTAAAAATTTACTAGCGTCATCATAACTATTTTCAATAGTATTTTCACTTGGAATTAAAATCCTATCTAAAAAAACTATCTTATGCTTGTCTACTAATTGACTATACTCCTTAATTTTAAATAAATGGAAAAACACTTCTCCTTGACTATTTTGAGAGCTTAACTTAAAAATTGTATCAGTATTCATTCCATCGTTAAATAACAGGCTCCTATTAACAAACGGCAGAAACTCAAACTTTTCACTGTTTTCCTGAATCCATCCAATATCGCCACCTCTAATTTTTGAAGCATCATCAGCACTATATTGCATAACTAAATCATTAAAATCAGCTCCTGAATTTAAAGAAGAATCTAGACTGCTCAAAAGCAATCTACATGAATCTAATTTCTCTTGTGAACTTCTATCAACTAAAAGCATAACATGCTTTAATCTAATAGAATCTGATCGCAGGGATTTATCAGAATATTTATACAATCGATATGTTTTCTTTCCGAATTCATTCGTAACAAAAGGACCTACAACATCTCCAGGATTATTTTTTACAATAATATTAGCAATATTTGAGTCTTGTCTTAATGTTTGTAAAATAGGGTCAAACTGATTATCAGATAATGTATTTAAAATATCAGAACTTTTAAAATACCTAAATTGGTTATTATTATTTTCAGAATATCTTTTTACAAAATTCTCATCATTATTAGACTTTTTAAATCTACTAGAAACATTTTTAGATAATTCTTGTTGTAAATTCAGATCGTCTTCTAATGATGGAGTAATTGGGAAAGTAATAAATTCCAAATCTCTTGTTTCTCTATGTTTTTTGAATTTTTCAATATTTTTTTGATAATATTCTTGTATTTCTTTATCATTAACTTCCTGATCTTCAAGGATTGTATAAGGTATCTTTACATAGTCTAATTTAGAATTCTGCATTCTGCCTAAGTGTATAGATTTAGCTTCATTTGAAGTAATATAGAAAGAGTTTTCAATTAAAGATTTAAACTTATTATTCTGACTCTCTTGACGAATAATCTTACGAATCTTCTCTAACTGTTCATAATCTTTTGGCTGAAACATTCTCTGATCACCGTTAATATCCTCTAAAATTTGCTGAGCACTTTCCAAATATTGAGATCTTTCCATTACAGAACTAAAAAAAGCCGGATAAGCCTGGTGAATGTTGTTTATTCTAATTGACCCTGTCTGTAACTCATCTAACTCAGCTTCTGTCACTCTTAATCCTAGTAATTGATTAGATTTAGTCACTATAGCTTCTTCAGTAGTTTTAATAAATGCTTTTTCATGCCTTTGACCTTCACTTTCTTGAGGATACTGATTCTTAATTATTTCAATATTTTCATTATACTGTCGAAAAAAATCAGATTCTTCTTCGAAGATAGACAAAGCTACAGTATTTTCTTCATTATTACCCCATGGCAAATTAAAACCATCTCCCTCAGGGTCTAGTACAAATAACGCAATCGCTCCTCCAACTATAATAGCTGTCATTAAACCCTTATCTCTAATTTTTTGTAAAATTGCCATAATAAACTTTTTATATTAATTTGCGAATATACAATTGTTATTCGAGTTATAAAAATAGATAAATTAACTATTTAATTCGATTCTAATTACCTTAATACTTTTTTCATCAACCTGATCAATTGTAATTAATTTATTTTCAAATTGTATGCTAACTCCATTTTCAGGAAGGTCTTCATAAATTGAAAGAAACATACCAGCAATAGTTTCATATTCTTCAGATTCTGGTAAATCTAAATTATATTTGTCATTAATTTGGTCCACTTCCATTCTTGAAGAAAAAAGAAATTCAGTTTCAGATATTTTTTCATCAATTACAATACCAACATCATGTTCATCTTCAATTTCTCCTACAATTTCCTCCGTAACATCTTCAACTGTTACTAATCCTGATGTACCCCCAAATTCATCAACCACTAATGCAATACTTTTATTTGAAGTAATAAACTTATTTAACATTTCGTTTGCAGGAAGACTTTCTGTTACAATAGGAATAGGAAGCAAAATTGATCTAATTGTTATAGGTTTTTTAAATAAATCTGAGGAATGAACATAACCAATAATATTATCAATATTGCCTTTGTATACTGGAATTTTTGTAAACTTAGTCTCAATAAAAATTTTTTTTAAATTATTAATATTATCCTTAATATTAATTACTGCTAAATCCGCTCTTGGAACCATACATTCTCTAATTCTTATATTAGAAAGTTCCAAAGCATTTTGAAGCATTTCAACTTCATTATTATTATTTTTAGAATCATTATTATGTAACAAACCATCTAAGTATTCATCTAAGTCCAATCTGCTAAATATTTGTTTTACTTGTTCTATTTTAATTCTAAATATGAACTTTAATACAAACTCAGAAATTAATAGTGTGATTGCTACTATTGGAAAAAGTAAAAAATAAAAAAATGTTAGTGGTATAGAAAATATTCTAATCATATAATTAGGATTAATACGAAAAATCACTTTAGGGATAAATTCAGCAATCACTAATACTATTACTGTAGAAATTAATGTTTGTATTAAAAGACTAATCAATTCCCCATATCCATAAAACAATGGATGTAAAATTGGATCCAGCGTATCAGCCATATACATACTAAACAATACTAAAGCAATATTATTTCCAATAAGCATTGTTGCAATGAAATTTGATTCATCTTTTGTTAAGATGGAAATGATTTTAGAAATAAATGATCCTGAAGCTCTATCTAATTGTAATTTTAACTTATTTAATGAAACAAAAGCAATTTCTATTCCAGAGAAAAAAGCTGAAAACAATAATGTAACTATGATAATGGATAATGTGTAGGACATATTTAAAATTCTGGAAAATTATTAATTGTAGACCTATTAACTCCTATAAATCTTGGATTTGTAAAGTCAAGATTAGATCTAAACTGATCTGCATTAATTGTATCTTTATTCTCAGTAATTACTGAAACATATGCATCAGAATAAATTAAACTTTCTGTCCTATCCAAGAATAATTCTTCCGTTGATAATGACTGACTATCATTAAACAACAATACAGATCCTTTAGCTGTCATCATGTTTTTCAATTCATCTAACATTATTTCATTACAGTTTAAGCTAGTACTAACTTGAGCTCCTTTATAAAAATGTATTACAACATCCCCATAAAAATAAGTATTTCCATTGTCAAATTTATGCATAACATTAGATGATATTGATAATTTAAGATCCCCATTTTGAGTAATCATTATCTCTGGTTCTAATACTTCCTTAAAAGGCATATCTCCTTCGTTAACAAAATTTGCTATATTTTCCTGAGAATTTTCACAAGAAATTAAAATCAAAAAAATAAATATTAAATTACTTTTTAACACCAAAATATTAATCTCTAGTTCTCACGATAGTCGTTCGATTGACCCAGCATCCTACTTTGTAACTAGACCCATCTTCCAAATCATTAAAAAAACAATCTTCCTTTGAAGGGAAATACTTAGAATAAGTAGCAATCTTTCGATTAGCTTTCTCACTCAAAGCATTGTCAACACGCTTTGCTTTTCTATACATATCAACAGCAACCCAATATAATGAGCCTCTTTCCAAAGCTGTTTCCCCACATTTATTCGAAGAACTAGCATAAATATCACCAAGCATTAAATATGGTTCTCCCCATTCTGGTTTTAATTCAGATGCTTTCAAAACCGTAGATCTAGCAATAGAATATTTTCCCTGCATTTGATATACATAAGAAAGTCTTAAAAAATAGCTAGCTCTAATACTAATATCATTTTCTAATTCTATCGCTTCCTCAAAATATGTTTGTGCTTTAACATAATCTTTATTATTTATACTAATATTCCCCATATTATATGAACTTGAAGAAGATGGAGAAAGTTTATGAAGAGTCAATGTAGCTTGCTGAAAAACCTCATTCTCTGTACAATCTTTCTTTTCTAATAAATTAATAATCTTACTTAACAAATTAATATCTGTAATACCCAATTCTAATCTTTTTGAAAACACTGGCAGTAAATCCTCGCATGAAGCATATGGAGCAAATAAACTTTCAATATTACCCAACGCCTTTTGGTAAAATTTTTCATACTTTTTATTGTTTTCTAAATTATACGATATAATACTATTAGTTAATACATAAGCTTCTAAGACTTCTTGTTTGGTAACATATTCCTTAGACTTTTCACATTGTATTAAAGACTTAAAGTATGCGACAATAACATTTGGCAAAGAAGCATTGCCAATCATATCTATTGAAACTTTTAACATATCATACGCTTCTTTATGTCTAGAAGGATCATATTTATATAAATCAGCGCCCTTATTTCCTAATACATACTCTCTTCTTCCAAAATTTTCTATTCTTGAATCATGTATCATCATTATTGTATCCAAATAAATCATTTTATTAGGCTTATCTTTTTTTATCATATGATAATATAACTTTGGCCCGTCTACAAAAGTATTCTGATTATACTCAGGACAATTGTTATAAACATTTCTCCATTTTTTTATAGCTTCATCATAATCTTTTTGTTTATAATTATTTCTATAAATCGCGTAATCCTGTTCACACTGACTTTGAGCGATTATTTCAGAACCACAAAAAAACATCAAGGATATTATTATAAAATTCTTCATTTTTTAATTGTATTTACGTTTAACAAACCAAATTCCCTTAAAAGTAATTCCTAACATTACTCTTAAATACCTTTCTTTAATTAATTTATAATTAGTCTTTGTGGAGAAGAAATAATTATCAGCTGCTGATATTCCTCTTTCACCAACCTCAAAACTTAAATTATAGAATGTGTTACTGCGTTTTACTGGCATTCCTAAACCAAAAGAAATCGATCTTTCTAAAAAAGGATCACCTGTAAGATTAACATAAGATTTCTGAAATTTTGTGCCAAATCTATAATTAACTGTTTGCCAAAACTTATTAATTGATTCCACGTTAGGGGTGAATTGCGTACCAATAGATAGTCTGATACTATTATTCAAGGAGTCTGTAAAGATATCGTCGTTATATATAATGTTAAAATTTTTCCAATCAGAATATGAATAATTCGCATAAACGTGCCATCTACTATTCAAATATGAAAAACCAAAAGATAAATCTCTAGGCAGCGTTATAGATCCTGTATCTACCACATTTAAAAATGTATCCTTTACAGATAGTACATCATTAACGATTTCATAAGTATTACCTAATAAAGTTCTTTTAGATTGCACACTAGAGCTAGGAGAATAAGTTAAACCAAAATTGATTTCCTGATCATTACTAAGTCTTTTTCTATAAATCATTCCTGATTTCAATAAATAGCCACTAATATTTGTCCTATCTAATGACTGAGTATTGAAAATATTAGGGTCATTAAAATTTAGCATTCTATCTCTATTAATGCCCCCGAAAAGATACGAAATATTAACTCCAATATGTAAATCCTTTGTTATTTTATATGAACTACCAATGTAGTAATTATTGACTCCACCATTTCCAGAATATAAATAATCAACGTCACCTAATAATGGATCATTTTCGCGATTTTCAATTAGATAGCCAACCTCGCTAAATGGTAAAATTCCAGTACTCAAGGAAAAATTACTAATAAGCGGCATTAAAACAGATATGTGACCTAACTGTGTATTATTTGTAGATTGATTTAAGCTATTTGTTGAAAAAACACTAGAGTGAGAAACTAAAGACGTAGATAATAAAAATGATTTTGTTTTCACAGAAGAATAAGTAGCTGGATTATTAAAATTAATAGTATGTTCATCACTATATACCACCGATGTCCCACCAATTGCTGATTGGTCTGGTGATATAGACTCAGATAAACTACCCATTCCAAACCTAGAGTATGGGGAGCTTGTGGTTGATTGAGCAAATAAATCAATAGAAATCATACTTGATAGTAACAGAGAAAATATTCTTAATTTATGCATTGTATTCTAAAATTCTGTTTAAACCTTTGATTAATAAATGTTCATCTGCAAATATGGTGTTTTTAAACTCTTTTTCAAAGAAAAATGCATCTCCACCTGTAATAATAACGAGTAAATCATCATTTTCTTTTTTTATCACATTAATAATCTCTTGTATTTCAGAAACTATACCATTTTGCACCCCAGAAATAATACAGTTTTTGGTATTCATTCCTAAAAAGTCATAATCCTTATTCTTTTCTAGAAAAGGAAGTTTCGAAGTATAATCAAAAAGAGAACGATATCTTAACATAATGCCTGGGGAAATTCTTCCTCCTCTATAATTAGAATTATTGTCAATATAATCAAATGTTATACATGTACCTGCATCTATTATCAATATATTATTATTCCTATGTAATTCAGTTGCCCCTACAATGGCGGCAATCCTGTCAGCTCCAAGAGTTTCCTTGTTTGAATAAATAATATTAAATGGAATTTTAGTTTTATGAGAAAGTTCAAATACACTAGATGTTTTTAAATTATAAGATATTTTTTCTCTAACTGAAGAGATTATACATGATGATACTTTATAATCTTTTATTACTTGATTAGCAATATCATTATCAAAATCTTTATCTTTTAAAAAATAAATAATATCGTTATTGCTAAATACAGCGTACTTAACGAACGTATTTCCTATATCTATAATTAAATTCATTCAGAAAGTTCCTGTTTTCAAAGTTAATAATGTTTTACTATAGTTTAATAAATTTGAAAATATTTCTCTAAATAAAAAAAACAAGTAAATTTGCACAAATCAAGAAATGATGGTACCATAGCTCAGTTGGTAGAGCAATGGACTGAAAATCCATGTGTCCCTGGTTCGAATCCTGGTGGTACCACAACAAAGTGTCCCTAATATCTTAGGGACACTTTTTACAAAAAATCAATATTTATCTATACTATAATGAGATATATTATTAAAACAAACTCTATAAAATACTTAGATAAATTTATAAAAATGTTATTCATTCATTTAATTTTATCAAAAAATTGATTAGAATTATTTTATAAATTTGCCAGAAAACATAATTGATGTTAAAACACCTGTTCTTAATTATTTTTCTTTTTATATGTTTCAAAGGATTTTCCCAATGCGTGCCAAATACAATATATCAGGATTCTACAGGAAACATATGGCCAAAAACAGGGTTTTCTGATGGTAACATAGGACAGTATTACTATAACTTTTGGGACATGAAAGCACCTACAACTCTAATAGAAGCTGCGCAAGGAGATACTGCTTTTGTAACTGTAGACACTTTTGGAAGCATAATCTATATTGGTGACTGGCCAGTTGATAGTGTTGTCACTATAGATATACATAACCTTCCACCAGGCATATCTGTAGACTGCACATTTCCAAACTGTACATATGAGGGTGGTGATATCGGATGTGCTAATATTCAAGGATACCCCACTAGTCCAGGCTATTACAACTTAGCTATTGTTACTAATCTATATACTCATGGAGTTGTTTCAATTACTGTTGGAGGCGTACCTCTAACAATACCAGTTGAACTAGACTACTTCTCAGTTACAGGCACTTATGATACTGTTAGTAGATATTCAATTCAAATCAATGAAGCTACATCAATTTACAATCATATAGATCATAATGAAACTCAGATAATTAATGATAATCAAAATATTACAATGATTATTCCCTCTAATACAATACAGAAATGCAATATTAATTTAATCAACTCTGTTGGTCAGATAATAGTTAAAAAGAAGGTTTTATTATCTTATGGAAATAATACTATAAAATTAGATAATATAAATTATAAGGGTATATATATAGCTAATATCCAAAAATTAGGAATACATGAATCTCAATATATAAAATTTTATAAATAAAATTAATATCTACTAATATTATAACATAGTTTTACTAAATTGCGTTAACGCAATTCGTTTTAGATGAAATCGTTTTTTACTTACTGTATTTTGCTTATATCCTTAGAATGTATTTCTCAATGTGTGCCTGATTCAACATATGGAGATTCATTATCAGGAATTTACCCAACTACAGGGTTTCCATCAGGAGTGATTGACGAACAATATTATCAAACACTTAATATTCATATACCCTCTACTCTAATTGAAAGTACGCATGGTGATTCATCACAACTGCTAGTAGATACTCTAGGTCAAACTATATATATCGGAAATTTCATTGTAGATAGTATGATTTTAGTTGAAATCCAAGATATGCCACCAGGAATTACCCTTGAATGCAATAATATTGGATGTGTATTCTCTGGCGGAGAAATTGGATGCGCTAATCTAATTGGAAATCCTACGAATACTGGCACATATAATATAAAACCACAATATAATATATACTTCAGTGGTGTAATCATTATTAATGCAGGTGGAGTTCCTTTAACTATACCAGTTCAAATGGATTACTTTTCGTATTTTGGAGAATATATTTCTGTAGATAATTACTCTATTGAAATCTTGGAACCAACTAGTATTTATGAAAATATTCGAGAAAATCCATATGACATTATAAGTGTAAAAAATAAAATTTTAATACAACCTAAATATGCAGAGAAAGATCTAAAAATAACCATCCATGATTATTCTGGAAAATCAATATATTCAGAAAAAATCAGAACATTTGATGAAACACCACTGCTTATAGAAAATAACTTTATCTCAGGAATATATATAATAATCATTGAAGGAGAATCAAGCAGATATATCAAAAAAATATATATTCAATGATCTCATGATTATGAAATCTAATGTAGTTTTATCAATTTTCTTTTCTTTTATTTATTTAAACATTATTGCTCAATCAATTAGTGGAGTAATATTAGACAATGATAAAAACCCTATTGAAGGAGCAAATATATATAATGAAAAAGGAAGATCTTGTATTTCAAATAATCTAGGAGAATATGAAATTTCAATTTCGAATGGAGAAAATCTTATCATAATTGAACACATTAATTATGAAAAAAAATATATTAATGTTAGTATTATTAACAATCAAAGTCAACATATTAATATTACTCTAATTGAAAGAACAAATCTAATTTCAGATATAGAAATTATCTCTCAAAAAATTAAACAAGTTATATCTCCCATTATATCTATGGATATAATTTCTGAAAATTTTTTTGAAAATAAAAGTAATGTTGATATTTCAACAATAGTAAATCAGCTTTCTGGCATTAGTTTAAATGACAAGCAAGTACATATTAGAGGGGGAAGTGGATGGAACCCTATTGCGGGCTCACGAGTTTTATTCCTAATGGATGACAGTCCTATACTTACTGGAAATATGGGGCAAATCCCATGGGATTTAATCCCAATGAACAATATTGAAGAAATACAAGTTATTAAAGGAGCGTCTTCTGCAATATATGGGTCTTCAGCTTTAAATGGGGTTATAAATATTAAAACAAAGTTAGCTAATAAAGATCTGACAGAGAATCATCCCTCTAGAGGTTATACTAGGATTAATACCCTATTTGGAATTTATGATAATCCTAAACGAAAAGAACTTGTTTGGTGGAATGAGTCTCCAAAAATTATGAATGTAGATATATTTCATTCGGAAATTATTCACAATACTTCTTATATTTTTTCAGCAAACTATCTAAAAGATGATAGTTATAGAATGGGACAGCAAATTGACAGAAAAAGAATTTCTGGTAACGTAAGTCATTTTTCTAATAAGATTAAAGGGCTTAGCTATAAATTACATGCGACTTACATGGAAAAAAAAGATGGATTATTTCTACTATGGGAAAGCTTCGAAAACGCATATATTCCATTAGATTCAAACATTTACAGAAAGAAATCAAATATCTACCAGATTAACCCTGAAATAACTTTCACCAGTTCTATGAGAGGAATACACTCGTTCAAGTCTCAGATTCTGGAATTACAATATTTATTTAATCCACAAGTACTTGAAAGTCAGAGCAAAATGTCTTCAAGAATTTATTTTTTAGATTATAAATACTCAAAACAATTCAAAAATCTTGATTTAACCTGTGGAATTAATCAAAAAAAAACAGATGCTAATGCAGATTTTTTTAGTGGAAACAATCTAGCAAATATTATTTCAATCTATACGTTAATTGAAAAAAAATATAAAAAATTAACAGTTTCTATTGGATCTAGATTAGAAAACGTCAGTGTAAAAAGTTCTGAAAAATTTAATATAATAGATGATAGCATCAACCATTTTAAAACTAACATACCAATGTTTTATGGAGGCCTTTTATACACTATTAATGAAAATGAAAATATTCGTAGCTATTTAGGTCAAGGAGTCAGACTACCTTCAATTGCAGAAATGTTTGTATCTACTAATGGATATGATGGCACATATCTATACCCTAACCCTTCATTAAAGCCAGAGTCAGGATGGAGTTTTGAGCTTGGATATAATATTTCTAAAAAAAATGAACTTATTCAATTGGATCTAGATATAGCCTATTTTTTAATGAGATATGAAAATATGATGGAATTTAGTTTTGAGCAATGGGGTTCTGAATTTGATGAAGCAAATGCTTTTGGATTAGGATTTAAAACCATAAATGTTGGAAGCACTAAAATCACTGGTATAGAAGCAGAGTTAAAAGCTTTATATTCACTACCTGAAAATACCTACTTGAGTCTAAATCTTGGATATACATATATTAATCCCTTAGCTATTGATGGGGACGAAGAATATGAACAAATTAACATATCTGACTCAATTAGATCTATTACATTTAACAATAGTAGTTCTGATTCTAGAATATTAAAATATAGATATCAAAATATAATTAAAGCCGATATAAAATTAGAGCAAGGACCTTTCTCAATCCAATTAAACATAAATTATAATGATTATATGAAAAATATAGATAGATTGTTTACTACTGATCTCATTAATTACGGTTTACCACCATATATAGACCCAATTATTCCAGGAATTAATGACTCAAGAAAAAGAAATGAAAATGGTGATCTG
>MDSX01088516.1_pt1 | contig 13445 bp, 13 predicted proteins | sample 811141 | NCBI WGS metagenome assembly MDSX01 (sample SAMN05326642, study PRJNA326480) | marine metagenome | isolation source: seawater | place: Atlantic Ocean: South East | collected 2010
AGCCGTCGACGCCGATCGACTCGGGAACCTCCCAACTGCAGTCTGAGTCTGTGTCGTCGATATCATCCGACGGCGTTGACGGCGTTCCATCCAAGTCAATGAACGCGCGGAGGTCGTCCGTCGCCACCGTCATGTGTTCGTCAAGCTGGCCCTCCAGGACGTTAAAGTCAACTCTGTGGTCTAGAAGTTCAAACGCGGTACCCTTCTGCTTCTTCCACCGGTGAAAGCACACAAACGCTGGTTGAGGATATCCAAGCCTGGGCAGCCAGAACATGTGCGGCATTCCCTTCGTCTCACCACGGTCGGATGGGCAGAGAAATGCGACCAATCCCACATGACCGGCGGCCTCGATTACGGGGACTTCAAAATCGAACATCTGGGAAAGGCTGCGAGACAAAGCGCGGCGAGGTGATGCGAGAGGCTGGGCTGTCGCCTCCTCGCCTCGTGTACCGTGGCTTTCTCGATGTACTCGATGATGTCGGATTGCTTCGAGGTGATCGCGTGCCCCGTCCGCAAACATTTTGATGCACTATCCGCTGCCGTGCGCTTACTTCGTTCGTCGTTGCGGACGATTGCCCTTGGCGTGCCCTCGTACCCGAAGATCTTATCGCTACGCATGGACCAGTACCCCGCGTTGGGGAGGGAGCGTGCTTCCCAGTGTTGCACCTCCACCGCTCCATCAGGCAAAGCCTCGACGGGCGTTGCCTCGAGCAGATTGTCAACCAACTTGTTGATTACCGCCTGGCCCACCGGTCGGCAGGCATTCGCCAACATCTTCAGGGCCTTCGGGTCCGTCGCGTCGCCCAAACCAAGCTCCTGGCGAGTGAACGTGAACAAGTCGGCGACGGCCTCCACGGTAAACTCGACGCACTTGTACTCGCCGTCGTCATCACGAAAGACGAAACAAGGTGGCCCGGTGCCTTCTGTCTGGCATGCGAGGCGACCTATCACGGGCTCGTCACCGACCTTCCCCATGCTGAAGCCGTATCCGTTCTCGGGCTTGGCACCGCGATCCTCCTCCCCGAGGTTCAAGAGGGTCGGTCCCGCGAACGCTGGTCACGGCTTCCTGCCAACATAAGATAAAAACGCGATCGCCGCTCATCGCGTCCACACTGCTGTCGAACAGTTTCCACTCTCCCGCATAACCCAAGGCTTTCAGGCGCGGGTGAGCCATCGCAAGAACTCGCCCTTCTCCCCTTCGTGCCGCGCGGAGAGCAGCCCCCGGACGTTCTCTAGGAGCATCACCTGGGGTTTGTTGTCAGTGTCCTTGAGCGCCCTAAAAAAGTGCTGGACCATACTCGTCTGGTCGTTATCGATCGCGTCCGTCGCACCCCTGACTTTACCCCGCGTCGACGTCCCCTTGCACGGGAACCCCACGAGCGCCAGTCGGCAGGGCTTTAGCTCGGCCAGCTCGGCGATGTCCCCGATGATGTGAGGCCACTGGAACGCGCGCTCCAGCGCCTTCTTCGCTATCGCGTCCATCCCGACGAACTGGCCGATGCGGAATCCTTGGTCGTGCCTCTCGACGGCGTCTTTAGACCATCTGGTCATGTTCCCAAGTCCCGTGAAGTAATCCGACACGACCACATCGTGCGGTTGAGCGCCGTGCATGTCTATCACGGCCGGAGACGACGATGGCCGCGATCCGGCCACGGGGCGACGCGATTGAACTGCTCCGTCCACGGCGGGACGTCGCCGGCGACTCGAACGGTCTGTACACCTTGGGTTTGCGAGTCAGCCTCTTGGATCTCCGCCTGACTGGTGATGCTGGTGCCATCCTCCTGTGAGGGCGGTAAGGAGGGCGGTGGACAGGCTGGTTAGGGTTTTTGGTTCCTTCGGAGGTAACTGATGAGAGACACGACGGACGCGACGGGGTGTTCTTTCTCGGATTCGCGCGGGCGCACCTGCTCTATGCGGGTGCTCCAACCTTCTTTTGAACGTCTGGACGAATTACTCCTTGGAAATGCGTCGCCTCTGTCCCGCTCGACGTCACGTGATGTGCGAATCGTTTGGCGCAGCCACTTTGACCAATATTATTATTCTTGTGAAATTCTACCTCATAACTACTGATTATTTCACCGAACGAATATCGATCTCCGTCTCCTGAAATCATCATATCGCGATTGTAAGCTAAAAACGTGCGAGAAACACTCAAAATTTTATTAGTATAGTGTGTTTTTATTATTAGTAGTACTACGAAGACATATTTCATTTATTTGGTGCGGTGAACATCGAGTCTCCAAATAGATCCTTGAGTTAATAAATAGACCGTCAACACCCCAATATAAATCTTTCAGTTAATAACAAGCGATCGATATTATTATTGTTATGCGTTATTATTTCGTAGTCTTCCTTCGAAACGTACCTTCGAATGAACGAACGAATGAAGGTACCTTATTATTATTTATTATTACTTCATTCATTCGTTCGAAGGTACACATTATGTACGAAGATATGTATACAAATGAACGAAGCAATCAATCAATCAATCAATCAATGCAATCAAGGTATGTAATTAACTTTAGTCTATTTTAAAATACACGCGTGCTCGGCACTCGGCACTCTCACTTCCGTCGGTCGCGGGTTATTTGTTAATAATCGAAGCTTGCATTATTCCATCGAAGACGATGAAACGGGCTGTTTGAAGTCGAAGTTTGTGTCAGGAGCTTTCGAAGTAGTGATCGCCGACCACGAATACTATGAGAACTTCGATCAACACTATTTGTGGGATCTCAGACTTTGGAATCTCCACTTCGTGATATATCGAAGGGAGCGTCCCGAAATAAGCGCACGTTCATGGAAAGGCCCCTGCAACATGAGTGCTGAAGAACGAATCCTTCTACCCAATCACGGTCGTGATGGAGCGGCTTTTTATGACTATATTTTGTGGAGATATACTCAACCTCCGGCAGCAGTTGCTTTCCTCCACGGGCATGCAGCCCTAGGATGGCATACTAGTTGTGAGGCCGTTTTTACTCGCATATTTGCATACTATATTTCATTAGTTTCTCCGGAAAGGCTTCCTCTACCAAATGCAATGGTGACCCTCACATTTGCCCGAGGAAGGAAAGATACTCAGTTTGCTCCATTTCAATGGAACGGGGGTCGTAAGCTGCTTGACAAGCATCCGGAGGATACGAGTTGTATAGAACAACTTGGACAAGTCAACGTTTCTTTGGATCGCGCACCGTTTTCAAGTTGTTGCGGAAGCTTCATCGTGCCGGGGGGTGTCTTCCAGCGGTACAGCCCACGGGTGTACTCTCATCTTTTGTCGTACCTGCAGAACCCAGCAGTTGATGATTATGTTAGTGGCAGACAGTGCTTTGAATTCGTCATATACTCCCTGTTTTCTGATCCGCTGAATCGGACCAGTGTAATGGATAGATCAATACTTGAACAGTGGTTCAAGACTGCCAAACAAATGCGAAGACAGCTTAAAACGCGTCTTCATCGCTGCGAATCTTTCTATGGAAACCCATACTTGGGGGACGAAAGCAGGTTGCTTTTCAACCATATTTGGTTTCCCAAGAAAGTGTATGTGCAGCGCTGATCAGCTGATGCCGGTGTATCTCTATGTTCGAAAATTACGGGTTTAGGGGAGCGGGGGGGGCAAAAGTTACGTAGAACCCCCTTTTTGGGCCCAAAATCGCGGGTTACGGGAACGGGATTTTCATTGGCCGAGCGATGAACTGTCACACCATGACCGCGCGGAGGCGATGAAGGGGCGCGGCGCATCGGGCCAGACGCAGGCCGCGCGCGCGATGGCGCTGTGGGACCAGTGGCGCGCCGTGAACAAGGACCGCTGGCCCGATATGGAGCCTTCCCTGCTGCGGCCCGTGCCGATCGCGCAGATGCCCGCCGCACAGCTCACCAATCGCGCGTACTGCGCGCGGTACGCGGACTGGCTGGTCCGCGAGTACGTCAAGGATGACGGAAACCCGCACCACCCCGGGACTCTAGACGCCTACATCCAGTACCTCATGCAGGAGGCGAAGGCGCACGAGCGGAAGATCCCTGACGGCGTGCGCGATCGTCAGAGCAAGGCCCTGTTCCGGATGAAGCGGCTCTTTCAGCAATACCATTTCTCTTCGTGGGTGATAACGGAGACGGACAAGTTGCTGTGGTTGCGCTTCCACCAGGATGATATACGTGCAGATCTGTATCAGCACGTCCCCGACTTTATGCGGGCAATCGACGGTGATGGATCGCTCAGCGTCGGCAGGCAGGTTGTGCTTCCGGCGATGTTCACCTGGGCCGTGAGACATCATGAAGCGTCACCAGGACGCGATGGCGATCGTGCGCGAGTTCGGCAAGCTCGATCTGTTCGTGACCGTGACGTGCAACCCGGAGTGGGAGGAGAGCAAGCGCAAGATCGACGCGATGGGGCAGGATCCGGAAGGGAATAACCTGTTCGCGCCAGAGGACTGGCCCAACATCACCGCGCGGGTGTTCAAAATCAAGCTCAACGCGCTGATGGAGAAGATCATCAAGCATGGAATTTTTCGGCAAGGCTGTGGCGCACATCTACGCCATCGAGTTGCAGAAGCGCGGCTTGCCCCGCGCGCATATCCGCATCGTGCTCGACACCAAGATCACAACGGCCGCGCAGGTGGACCCGTTTGTCCGCGCCGAGGTACCGCCAACCTTCGGACGACTCCAACACATCGTCCTGAAGCAGATGACCCACCGGTGTGACAAGGACCGGTGCCTCCAGGATGGCGCCTGCTCGAAGGGCTTCCCGCACGCATTCGAGCCGGAGACGACGTGGAAAGAGGACGACAAGCACCCGACCTATCGGCGCAGGTCTCTGCAACAGGGCGGGTTCGTGATGTGGCAGGTCGCGGCGGGTTCGCGTCCAGCGCGTTGGCTCGACAACAGCTGGGTGACTTCTGGGTGGTTCCGTACAACCCGTATCGCAACATGAAGTACAACACGCACATCACCGTGTAGGTCGTGACGTCCACGGCGAAGGCGTGCAAGTACCTGTTCAAGTACTGTCACAAGGGAGGCGACCGCACCATGGTGCGCCCTTTGGTGGGCGGCGAGGAGGTCTCGGTGGACGAGATTGCAGATTTCGCCGACGTCCGAAGCGTCGGCGCGTCGGAGGCTACGTGGCGCATCTTCGGGTTCGAGATGGGGGACCGCGCGCCGGACGTCATTGGATCCCAGCCCATCTCGATAACATGCTGGACACTCAGTTCTCGGCGGCCAACGTCGTCGCTGCGGGTTCACCGGCCACGAATCTGACTGAGTGCTTCAAGCTGAACGAGCGCTGCCGCGACGCTGGCGAGGACCCGACGCCAAGGTAAATGGATATGCCCAAGACGTACGTGTACGATAAGGACGCGTGGTGGCCTCGCAAGAGGGGGGCTTATCCGATCGGACGCATCTTCTGGGTTCACCTGGGGAGCAACCCCGAGAGATTCTACCTGAGGGTGCTGCTGACGCGCGAGGAGTCGCGGGGATGTGCGAGCTTCGCGGAGCTCAGGAAGGTTTGCCCCATCAGGACGACCGAGGCTGTGCAGTACGAGACGTTCCCGGAAGCGTGCGCGGCGCCGGGTTGCTGTAGGACGACGCGGAGTGGGACGCCGCGCTGGAGGCCCTTGCAATCGCAAATGTCGAGGTCCCTCCGCTCGCTCTTCTGCAACATCCTGATCCACCGCCGCCCGTCCGATGTGAAAGGCCTCTTCGAGACGCTCGGCGAAGATCTAAGCAGGGTGGCAGACGCGAGCGAGGAACACGTGCGCTTCGGCGTGCTCCTCCTGCTCAAGGATCTGGCGTTGCAACAGAACGCCAAGCAACATCATCCGGGGCGGTTGCCTGAATTAGCGGTAACGTGCCAACGGCTGACTTGAGTTGTCACACACAAGCTAATGATGGTAACAGACTCTGATTTAGTTTCGTGCCAACGTGGGATCCTATTGAGAATCTAAAAGTAGCCCCAAAACCCCAATTGAATTAGGGTTAATAACCGGGTACGGCTGCGCGTAGTGTTCGTGAGTGCCGTACATCCCGTGACGAGCGCCGTGGTGGCGGTCGTTGGTGACGGTCGATCCGGCGACCCTTTACATGAGCGAACTGTTCAACTGACTCTATATTTCAAAAATGGGGTCATTTTGCGCTATATCAATTTGTCACGACGACAACTCTGAAAAATCGTTGGCATGATTTGTGCGTTGACATGAGATTTCGTACGGTGGCCCAGTCAGAAAATTGACCCTAGTTGGCACTGAATTTACATGTGTAGTCCATACAACCATGCATGATTGCGGGTTCGGTACTTGAGAGCAGCCAGCCAATTGCGGTATTCTTTTTTCCGCCGTCTACTGACAGTCGGAGGGTTTGCGCTTCAAGCCTTCCCAGCTTGTGGCAGTGGCTCTGGGGTAGCGGAGTGTGCCAGCCTGAGCTGCAAGGGATTAGGCACCGTCTATCGGGTCTGCTGGGATACAGCCCAGGTGTGGTGCATGTGTGGCGGGGGTTATGTCGGGGGTTCCGGGGTCGGGCGGTCGAACTTGCCGCACGTCCCTGTCGCGGGCTCGGACATTCGTGATATCGCGAGCGGGATAACCCCTTGTCATTACCTTCAGTACTACCTTCGTATTAGGCAAACATGCATGCTCATATTTTCAAAATTTTCTGGATGAAGCTCCTCCCGTGCTCTACTGACTCTTCCATTGCGGCACCTTCTGCCCATTCATTCCAAGCGAACACTGTGATGACCTTATCAATATTCATAGGATGAAAGTTTTTCGAGAGATTTTGCAGCAGCTTGCCGAAATTAGAGGAGGAGACCTGACCGTTTGGCTTGCCGTTTGGCTTGCCGTTGCACTTCTTCTGGTTTGTCCGCAGGGAGTTACACCTCGGGCGACTGTCCCAAGATGTGATCGCGCCTTGCCAGTACTCATTGCCAGTCTCCCAGTCAGGATCTCTTGGAACATACTCGTAGAGGTCAACTCGCCCCGGTCCCCCCTGAAAGTGCGGCGCGAACTCACTTGCGATCTCACTCCAACTTGGCAACGCCCAATTATTTTTCGAGTATTGATAGTTGTGCCCTATTTTGATGTGCACTCCGTGAGCCTCAAGAAAAGTGACGAGCTTGCTCAAGTACACAATATCAATCTTCTCAGTCAAATACACCAAGAGTGGTTTACGTCCGTTGACGTCAGTGAGATAGTTGTCGCTGAGAAAATATCGCAACAGTTGATATCCATGTTTTTCAGGGCTATCGTACAATTGCTTTCCAAGGAAGCCCGACTCGTTGTCCCAGCAAAGGATAAACTTTGTTTTGCGTCGTGTTTGAATGAACAGGTCAAGTGGGAGGTTCAGGACCATCGTGTTGTCAAGCCAATAGTGGTAGAAAATGAAGACGCCGACACCATATTCATTTGCTAGTGCATCTTGTTGATCGAAGATTTCGGCTTTCGCCAAGTCATAGTATCGAAGGGGGGTTAGCGAGGCTCTATCTACGTTCGCTTTTATAACATCCCAATCGGTGTAGTGGCTTTCTTCCACTTTGAGCTGAATCTTGTTTTCTGGCGCAATGTGATATTGCGGAAAGTAAAAGGCCATAATTAGTGCCCCTTTAGCGGTCCTTGATACGTTTGTGTATAGTTGAAGCTCAAATTTTTGCTTCTTTTTTGCTGCGAAGCTTCGCTCTTTCAGAAATCTAGTAGCCGTTTCCTCTGCAAGCGAAGACGACCGCGCCGTGTATTTCAACCCTTGGGAGCAGTACAGGAGCAAAAAACTTGCCAGCATCAGCAATAAAGTCGAGGCTAAACCGCGATATGTGAACGCCAGTGCCTTGCGGCTCATTATTTAAAAGTCGCTGGACAAATACCTTTGATGCCAATCCGCTTATCATTACTCGAACCCGCCCGAAAAATGCGCGGAGAGTTCAGACATGCATGCACCTACACGCACTGCACGCAGGCGACTCAAGAAACACACCTTCGTTCGCAAATAGACCGCGTTTTACCTTGCTTGCTTGTTCATTCGAATAATTAATTAATAAGTAACACGAAGGTTATTATGTGTTAATTGGTCCGATAATAAATATTAATATTACCTTCGTACCTTCATTATTCGTACGAAGGTACAGCCCATAACCTAAAAGGAAATAGTATGAAATGGTGTGAGGTATATAAGCCTGGCACTGCGTGTTGATACGATTGACTTGACGTCATGGGCTGTACTCTTTTTCATATATGTCTTTTAGGGTAATAAATTAATTAGGGTTCTGGCTTAATTAATCAAATAAATAATTAAAATGTTCGAACGGTTATTTACGTTTATTTAATACGAAGGTACTTCTTAATTAATCTTGCTATTTTTCTTATTAATAAGGTGGCTTAAAGCTATATATTTTTTCGTTTTGTCTGGACAGGTTATTCGAAGCGAGTCGCACACCTGTTCGAGCCCGAGATGTTGAGGTCTTCTAGAAGCCTGCGGCGCTATTTTGTCGCGTGTTTCGTAGTTCTACTGTTATTGTCACTCGCATTGTCCACACAGCTTTTCGTTGCGAATGCACCTCCATATAAACCTCCAAGACACCGGCTTTACGCAGCATTTGTGAGCTCAGCGATACCTTACTCAAGCTCGCGTCACTTGATGCTTGAAGCGAGTCTACTCAGTCTTGTTCGAAGTCTTCGTTTGTCACACGCACACCTAGACGCAGAGCTTGGTATTTACGGACAGTGCACCGCGGAGCCACCTTTGAGCGCGACGGACCTGAAGTTTTCGGATGTGGAAGAAGATTACGAGGACCAAATTGGCACTCTAGCTGAATTAGCGGGGAAATTCGAGTACGTTTTCCAGTCTGTTGCTCTTTACTGCAGTGGCCTACTTTCGGGGGCCATGTGTCACGCTCAACGCAAGGTGCTACTCTTAGATCACAAATCGCAAGATTCAGAGGGCGACACATTTTTCTTTATGATGGAACATGATTGGATATTGTACCCTTCCCAGATCCAGCTGACAGTGCACTCCTTTTCCAAGTTAGTGCATCAGCATGACATACACTACGCCATGTTCGATCGGGGAGATCGCCGTGGTTCCAGTGTTATAGATGGTCACCTAAATATTTTCCAAGGTACAGAGTTCTCGAACAACCCATTTATCGCTACAAAGGGGTTTCTCGATTACCTGACTGGTGGCGGAGGTGGTTTGTGCTCCTGGAACTATGATTCGCCGGATTGGGAACGAATCGCGGGAGAGCTTTTTTTCCCAACAGGAGAGCTAGCTGCACCCACTCACCTCAAAGGGCACCAAATTACACTGATAAAGGCGCGATCAAGTGTATCCACAATGTTTCATTGGGACGGAAGATATTTTTCTTGGGGGGCAGACCATGGCATTGGGCCAATACATGACTTACTTCAATTGGACGCGGCGCAGCTCGTAGCGACAATTGATCGCAGATGTCGATCGTTTTCAAAACCATGCAGGCCCTATCACCTCAGGTTTGAATTCATGCAATCCTTGGAGAAGTACCGACTCGCCTCTCAGATACCTATTTCGTGTTCACTTCCAGCACTTGTAGCATCTTATCTGGAGACCAGTGTCACCGAAGCTTCCGCATATCTCCAAGGATACGTTCCTGGACAGGTATGCACATAATAAAAACGCATGCAACTCGACGACTCGCAGGACTTTCAGTTTATGCGTTAGTCCCTTGAGAGATCAAAACACCGTCAGATGTTATTTTAACATTCTTTGAATTGATGTTCACCTTGGTATTAATAGCGTTTTTACCTAGGATTTCATTTATTTTTATTAATTAAATTTAATAATGAATCAGCATATGATCAAGTAAATAAATAAAATAAGCAATAATAGTAATAATAATGATGATGTGCGTGCGTGGCTCTGCAAATCAAAATGAAATACCCAATATACGAGCTCCGCGCGGGAACGCCCGCGCCGAGCGCCCATGAAGCGTCCGGCCCACGCGGGCTACGGGCGCGCCGAGCACCCGTTCGCCATTGCGTCGACGCTCCCCATGCACGAATCCATGCCAGATCCGCACGGGCTGCGGTGCGCGGTCCAGGCGCGGTGCAATTCGTGCTTGGTGAGCAGGGGCGACGTTCCAGTGGGCCCTGTGGGACCAGATGCCCCGTCCTAGCCCTTGCCGCACCGTCTACGCCCACTGGGCGCTCAGCGGCGCGGCCAGCCATTTTGTCTTGGTTTCCAACCCATCAAATTACCTGAAAACACCATGCATCGCCAGTTCAAGAGGCAGATCAAGTCACCGCTATTCTGGGTATGATGTCATGCTGTCTTGACGGAAAATAGTGTGAAATAGTCAAGTTTCGAATTTTTCAGTTCAAAACAATTGAACAAGTTCATTGGATCCATTGCGAAAAGTCACTGAGGTAGCATTGTTGTGAATGATGCAGGGCGTTCGTTTTGCGAACACGCGTGGTTGCTATTACCGTTTTACAAACCGCGCCATGTTGAATTCATCTGCACTTGACCAACTTTACGCGCCCCTTCGTCGTCTGAACACAACGTTCTATTCGTTCTAAGCTTTTGTTTGTGTATCGCGCCCACTCATTGCACTTGTCGTGTACTACCAGGTGATCTCCATTACAATCGCTTGGAAGAGTAAAACGATTGAACAGACCATTCTCCCAAACATAGTCATCGACCTTGTACATGTGCCGAAAGTCATGTACACACTTATTGAATGCTGCCATGTTACAGTTTCCTTTGCCGTGAGTAACCAGTGAGAGCTCGTACTCGAGACAGCTCAAAATGCGCTCGACGGCCCTTCTTTCCCCGCCCCAAAGACCGGCACTGTACACTTTTTCGCTGCCCTTCCAGGACCTCCAAGGGAAGCAGCTGTTGGCGATGCCCTTATGCCACAAGTTTGTAGAGAAAACGCCGAAGTCGTCCGACAGGAATAAGCGAAACCCCAATTTATTTCTCGCTTCCATGTATGGCAACGGATTACCGAAAAACACAACATCCGATATGTCAGCGAACAGTACGAAATCGAAGTTTTTTCCTTTCAACCACTCGGACATCGCAACGAAGCGATAATCATTTATCGTGGAATCGTCTTTGAGTCGGGTTTTCACGTATTTGACATGTTTCGTCATTGAGCGGGTAATCGTCGAATTAAGGTTGTCGTGAAACACCACCGCCCTGAGCCCTACCGCAGACAAGGAGAGCAAGAAATTCTTCATATAAGCAATATCCAAGGGAACTTGGCGATTTCGCTGCGGGTCGAGTTGCCCTGTAAAATAGCTCGTCAATACGACGCATGAAGGAAGTCCAGAGGCTGGCATTAGGCCAGGCACGTGTGGTACTTTCTCTGTTTCATGGATAATGCTAACAGCGGAGACAACCGTTACCAGCAAGAAGAAACGGTATTTTATCAGTCGTTGGAGACTAGCTCTACAAAAGCGCTTCAACAAAATGTTGGACCGCCCATGAGAAAACTTTGGTTTTAGGCGGCTCGGAAGCGGCATATTTGTTGCGCGAAACGCCGATGCCGTATCTGAGGATGCCACGACGACGATGATATTTATTATTATTGCTGAATGAAGCAAGGTACGTACATACCTTGCTTTATTTCAAGCCCAAAAATATGTCCGGAGTTCCTCCGCAGCCACCAGCAGCCTGCTACTATCTAGCTAGCTAGCTATAATAAGCTACTTTCTCTAGCAGCTAGCACAGCCGATTTAGGCTAATATCGCCGCAAAAATACAAAAGTACCGTACGTGGCTGATACTTCATGCGAACGTCATTATGAGTTCATGCAAACGTAATATGAGTTCATGCAAACGTACGTGAACTAGTCAGAAACACGTCTGAATGTTTTTTTTTCGACGTAAACACACCAACTGCGAGCTCCTCCAAACGAAACGCATGGCGGGGTTGTATCGACCCGGTGGCCTTGACGATAGCGACGAGGATAGTGGGTCTAAATAGACTACGCCCCCATGGTCAAATCCGACATCTCCCGAAACATCGGAGCGTGATATCGCCCCTGTGGCATGCGGTCGCGGTCGTGGTCGCGCGATGGACAATCGCGTAGATCTCACTCAAGATGACGTGCATCGTGAACGCCGTCAAACTGCGCGCCAGCGTTTTGAGGAAGAAGTGGAAGAACGAGAAGACGACGATGACGACGATGCCGCCCAAGTAAGACGAGTGTTCACCCTCAGAAGCAACCACCTGAACTTGTCATCGTCGTACCTGAGAATCCCCAAGGTGCCCGCGCCCGCGTCGAATGTGTATTCCTTGCCCGTACACGCAGTATCAATGTCGTCGAAGTATGCCTTGCAGGTGGCGGGGCAGATAATTCCTGAGGCCTGTGATAGGATTGGTGAATAATACACGCATGTAGGCATGGAATGAAGGTAAAGGTAATGAGAGTAAGCTAGCGAAATATCACCTCGCATGGGTTCGTGTAGGATGTGCCTGAGGTAGTCATGCCGATTAAATGATATTGGGCGGCTTGGAGCATGGCGTCGCACGAAACAGCGTTGGAAATGCTAGCCATGGAAATTATTATTAAATAGCATGACCAGAAGTTGCATTCAGCCGGGTATCCGATGCTATCCCGTGTGGCCCTGCAGGGAGAAGTGATTGCTCATTCGCACGCGTGGTAGATTAAGTTGATTAATGTAGTCTACTACCTTCGTATATGCAAAACTGAGAGATTTTTTCTCTTTTGGTGGCAGCGAGTAGTGCGCGCGACAAATTCTGCTCGAAGCTTGGATACGCCGTTCTTTCCTTATTCAAAACGGAGGAAACCGAAGTTTAGGTTGCGTCTGCTTGGCATTACGCTACCACGACGAGCACGGTCAAGACTGTCGCCAGGGTGACCCAGACAGAGGTGCCAAGGATGCCCACGGCAGAGCTCGTAGGCAGTCATGTTGTTCAGGAGTATTGAAGATTCGTCCAAGATTTTCGTGCGTTTAACGAGGCTCAAGCCGCTGCACACGCCAGCCAACTGCCCAACAGTGATTCGCCAACCTGGCCGTTCTATGAACAGAGAGCACATCGAAGCTTCGCGTGCCCAGCGAGTGCGTAAAAGGTCTTTCAATTGTGAAAACAGAGCACCCGGTCAGTCGAACATCTATGCGCACGGTCGACCTCATTGAAAGTGCATACCGTGCGTTGGCGCATCGATCTGCACGCACGGCCGTGATCACTCTAAATTGCAAGTGCAAGTGAGGACGGTCATACGCCGCAAAGTAGTGCCGAATGGCTATGGGAGTGTGTCAAACTCTATTTATATATATGGACCATGGCGAGGGATGAAACTCCGAAGAAAGCCCCTAGAACGAAGGAACCAACATCGAAACGATCCGCTTTGTCTCTGGTGGAAAGTGCTACTCGATCGAGAATATCAGAAGTGGATATTCCTGCTTTCCTCTGGGTACGCGTGAATTTTCCCAACTTGATGGGAACCGAATACATCTCTTCATAAATTG